>Ga0207875_100210_pt1 | contig 40177 bp, 41 predicted proteins | sample CeladaPassage60A_FD_187476 | JGI IMG/M metagenome (GOLD analysis project Ga0207875, IMG submission 187476) | Cellulose-adapted microbial communities from the Joint BioEnergy Institute, USA - Passage3 60A (SPAdes) (version 2) | ecosystem: Engineered > Bioreactor > Continuous culture > Unclassified... | reverse complement strand
TGGCCGCCAACGCACACGCCCAAGCCGAAGCGTGGGCGGATCGCCCGTTCGGTGACGCCATGGCCACCACCTATCAGCGCGACGCTGACTACGCCCGATGTGCCGCCGAACTGGAGCAGCAGCGCTGTATCGCCCTCCTACGCGGTGTCGACCTGCCCGACCCGACGATCTTCCTCGACAACCTCTGCTGCACGCCACCTCGCGACGCCCTGCTCGCCCTCTACACCGCTGCAGCCCGCGGAACCCGGATCGGGCCGCTCAACGTGTCCTCGTAGAGCGCCGAACACGACCTTCCGCGTGTGATTGCCCGGGGACATTGTTTGCGCCCGCCTGAGGCGATCTGAGCGGCTTTTCCACTGTTTACACAGGTCAGAGGCCTGATCATTTCGGATGGTTGGTCATGAAAAACCACGATGAACGGGTGTCGCGGTCATGATGGGCCGCACCCACGCACTCACCGGCTGGTGTGCCGGATCGGCAGCCGCCGGCCTTCTCGGCTACCACCAACTCGAGCAGGCCGTGCTGCTGGCAGCTACCACCGCCGGTTTCGCTCTACTCCCTGATCTCGATCACCCGGCGGCGACACCGTCCCGGCTACTCGGACCGGTCACGAAAGGCCTGTCGTGGCTGCTCCGCAAAGCGTCCGAGACCTTGTACGGCTGGACCAAAGGCCCCCGCGACGAACGCTGCCGCGGCGGTCACCGGCACCTGACCCACACCCTGGTGTTCGCGGTGCTGCTCGGCGCCGCCACCGCCCTCGGCGTCGACGCCGGCGGACCGTGGGTCGCAGTCGCGATCGTCACATTCGGGCTACTGCTGGCCGAAGCCGCACTCGGCGACTGGGTGCTCCTGCTCGTCGCCCCCGCAGCCCTGGCATGGCTGCTCAGTGTCGACGAACCGCTGCAGCTGCTCACCGACGTCAACGGCTGGCTCGGCCTCGCCGTCACGCTCGGCTGCATCGTGCACTGCCTCGGCGACGCACTCACCGAGTCCGGCTGCCCGTTCCTGTGGCCGATCCCGATCGCCGGCGAAACCTGGTACGAACTCGGCCCACCCAAACCACTGCGGTTCAAAACCGGCAAGACCGTCGAACAACTGCTGGTCTTTCCCACCTTCGCCCTGCTCGCCATCTGGCTCACCCCCGGCGTGGCCGAAGCGATCACCACCCTCACCACCCAGCACCAGCCCACCTGACGCACGCTCGAGGAGGACACACACCAATGGCATCAGTCATGCACATCAACGCCGTCGACGGCAGCCCAGAAGGACCGGTACCCACCTTGTGCGGCGACTGGCTCGAAGACGGCGAAGGCGCCGAAATCGACGCACCAAAGTGCGAACAGTGCTTCCAGCTGGCCGGACTGGACGACGCACTCGAACTGGAGGAGGACGCCTGAAGGACGGGCCGACCGAGGACGAGAAGAAGGGCTCCGGGTTGGACGGAGGCCCGCCGATGTCGATCTTCGGGTGCCGGTATGTGGGTATCGAGACGCCGGATGGTGGCTACACGGTGTGGGACGACTGGGCGGAGAAGGAGGTCGAGAAGCACGCCAGCAAGAAGAAGGGGATTGACCGGCTGTTGGAGCTGAACCAGCCGTACGTGGAGATGAACAAGAACGCCCAGCGGTACGAGAAGAACACCAAGCGGTAGTGATGACGGCAGAACAAACGGCAGTGGACGTGCAGGAGCAGGCCCGGGAGGTGTACCGGCAGAGCGTGGCGGCAGAGCTGCCGCTCACGGGTCGGCAGCTCGGGGAGATGTTCGACCGGTCGGAGCGGTGGGGCCGGGAGCGGATCGCCGAGGTGAAGCGCGAGACTGCCGCCCGGCTGCCGCTTGAATTGCCGTTTTCCGGCAGCGCTGCCGGTGAGTCGGCGGCAGAGCGGCAGCGGCGACGGCAGCCGGGTGACTGCCGGGCGGCAGCCGGAGGAGGTGCCGCGCTGGGTGCTGGTCACGGCGTGGGTCGCGGTCGGTGTGGTCGCGGCAGTGGCGGCGACGGTCAGCTTCGAGCACATGCGGGAGCTGGCGGCCCGCTCGGGCGAGGGCTGGCGGTCTTTCCTGCTGCCGTTGTCGGCGGACGGGCTGATCGTGGCGGGCTCGCTGGTGATGTACGTGCGGAGCCGGTCGGGCGAGCAGGCCGGGTTCCTGCCGTGGCTGGCGCTGCTCGGGGGCTTGGTGGTGAGTGTGGCGGCGAACGTCGGGACGGCGCTGCTGCCGCCGCCGGGTGAGCCGGTGCCCGTGCCGGTGCGGATGGCTGTTGCCGGGTTCTCGCCGGTCGCGTTGATCGTGGCTGCCGAGCTGCTGATGCAGCTGGTGCGGCAGTCGAGCAGGAAGGAACGCGGGAGGAGGTGACGGGCAGGTGTGCGTGTGCTGTGAACGGAATCCGGCGACGCATGGCGACGTGTGTTGCCAGTGCTACGAGCCGGATCGGAAGTAGAAGGACGGGCCGGGCCGTATCCGGCCCGTCCACTCCCGGACGGTAGCTGATGACGATCTCGAAAGCCCCTGGGCTTCCTGAACGTCCAGGAAGCCCAGGGGCTTTTTTGTGCCTAACGGCGGTGTTCTACCCGCATCCGGATAACTGCTAGCGCCGCGCCGTTACCGCCCAGAATCCGTTCCTCAATCGCTAAACCCAGCGAGATACTTGTAATATAATGGCGTATTATCTAGCAACCGCTGGGTTGCGCTCTTGCGGAAACACGCTCACGGGGCCCACCCCTTTCGGCGTGTTATCTCGCAAGTAGGAGGGGAGTCGGTCCCGATGAGTAACGTCCGTCCGTTGCGGCCCGTCGACGAGCATCCGTCCGGGATGAGCACGGCCGAGGCGATTGCCGCCTATCTGCAATGGCTGGGTGGGCATCGTGGCCGTTCGGGCAGGCTCACCTCGCCGCAGACACTGCGCGCCTACACCTCGGCGCTGCCGCGGGCGTTCGCCGGCTATGACACACTCGCCGAGCTGGCAGAGGACTCCGGCCATCGGCTGCGCACCAATCTCCGCACCGCATGGGGCGACAAGAGTCCAGCGACGTGGAACGCCCGCCGGGCGGCCGTGCAATCGGCGCTGAACTACTTCCGCGAGCAGGGCTGGCTGCCGGCCGACCTGAACGCGCTCGGCGGTGTGGGGCGAGAGCCCGAGCCCGCGCCGCCGTACCGGGTGCGTGACCGCTCCGCCATCGACCGTCTCATCAACTCCAAGCGTCTTCCGCTGCGCGACCGGACGCTGTACTCCCTGCTCTACTCCAGCGCCGCCCGGTGCGAGGAGGTGCTGTCGCTCAACATCGAGGACCTGGACCGGCCCAACCGGCGCGCGCGCACGATCCGCAAGGGTGGCGACCCCGGCTGGTTGCTGTACGACACCCGCACCGCGCGGCTGCTCGGCCAATACCTCGGCAAACGCACGCGGGGCCCGCTGTTTCTGTCCGACCGCAAACCGGGTGATGGCACAGTGCCGCAGCGAGACATCGACCCGGCCTCCGGGCGGCGGCGGATCTCCTATGCGACGGTGGCGCGGCGACTGTCGGACGCTACCGGCGGATGGACGCCGCACGACCTACGCCACTCACGCCTCACGCACGCCGGGGAAGACGGCGCCACCGAGGCAGATCTGATGAACCTGTCCGGACACAAGGACCGCCGGACACTGCAGCGCTATCTGCGCCCAAGCCTTGAGTCCACCCACCGGCGGCTGGACGAAATCGACGCCCGCCGCGGCGCATGGACGCCGGACGCAGACGAGATCGCTGCCAAGCTCACCGACGCCAGCGCCCAGAATCCATGACGACTCCCGCGCCCGCGCCGCGCTTGCCGACTGAGTTCAGGCTGACCTGACCGCGGGCCTCAAGATCGGTGAAGAGAGGCGTTTGGCGGGTCCGCGGCGGTAAAGCCGGGCGGGACGGCCGCCATCCACCCGGGTTTGGTCGGTGGCGACGAGGAACCCGTCAATACTGAGTACTTTGCGGCGGAAGTTGGCGACGTCGAGGCTGGTGCCCCACACGATCTCGTAGACCTGGCGTAGGTCGCTGATGGTGAACTCGTCCGGGCAGAACGCAGCGGCGAGGCTGGTGTGTTCGATGGTGCGCTGCACGTGCGCGAGACCGTCGGTGAGGATTTGGGCGTGGTCGAAAGCCAGTGGTTCGGTCACGCCAGCGGCCGGGTCCACCGGGATCCATCGGGCGCGTGCGGCGTCGCCGCCGGCGTCCGGCTCGGGTAGGCGCGGACCGAGGCCGACGTAGGCGACGCTGACCACCCGACCGCGTGGGTCACGATCGAGCGCGCTGTAAGCGCCGAGCTGCTCCAAATGCAACCTGCTGGCGACCAGGCCGGTTTCCTCGGCCAGCTCGCGGGCCGCTGCCTGCTCGAGATCCTGGTCGCTGTGTGGTTCGAAGAACCCTCCGGGTAGCGCCAGCGAGCCCCGGTAGGGCGGCTTGGCGCGCTCGACAAGCAGAACATGCAGACGATCGCCGCGGATGGTCAGTACCGCCAGGTCGACCGCCACAGCAACGGCAGGCAACGTGCGATTCATGGTGCCTCACCATACCCCCTAAATGTTGTATTGACTAAAAGTAGTCCTCACTCCTAGCCTCCTATTTGTCAGATCGACTAATAGGAGTGACGATGCAGCAGCTGACCAGCACGAACCCCTCCCCCGCCGCTCCCGGCGAAACGACCGTTCCAGCACCGCGCGTGGTGCGTCAGATGTCTGTCGGAGCTACTTCCATGGCCGAACGCGAGGTCACCCTGCCCGATGGGCGGGTGCGCACCGGCCGGCCGTTCGTGCACCGGCCCCCATTCGTCGGTGTCGTTCCGCTGCGCCCGGGCAACACCCCCGGTTCCGCGCCGGAGGTGTTGCTGGTCGACCAGTACCGCGACGCCGTCGGCGAAGTGGTGCGGGAGATCCCAGCCGGGAAGATCGAGCCCCACGAACTGAACGAGGATCCACGTCAGGTCGCCGCCCGGGAGCTGGCCGAGGAAACCGGCCTCGTCGCCCACCGATGGCAGCCCCTAATCGGCGGGGTTCTGCCTAGCCCCGGTTTCACCGACGAGATCGCCCGCGGCCTGTGGGCGGCCTGGGAGTTCGAACTGGGCACACGACGCGTCGAGGACGCCCACATTCACGGCACCTGGTTTCCGCTGTCGGACGCTCTCTCGCAGATCGGCACTCAGGTGCGTGACGCCAAGACCATCATCGCGCTGCTGCTGACCGAACGGCGCTGGCAGGACTGGCCCCTCAGCTAAACCCTCCACCTCACAACAACACCCGCAACAAGGAAAGGAGCGCCGCCATGGCCAAGCAAATCCGAGACAACGGCAACGGCACCGTCACCATCACCAGCAAAAACGGGCGCGGATGGAGCCAAGTCACCGTGTCCAAAGGCGACGAGGGCAAAGTCCACGTCGACGGCGACCGCGTCAGCATCAGCGGAGGCGCCATCAGCAGCCTCCACATCGAAAGCAACTCCTACCGCCGCCGCTGAGCAACCAGCAGATTCCTCTCAGGCCCCGACACCCGTCGGGGCCTTTTTCATGCCCTGACGCTCCAGCTTGGAGACCCCCACCCTGAACCCGACACAGCGTCGTGCTGACGTGAGAAAGTCCTCGACTTGTGGGTGTCGGCTCGTACATTGACTTCCTCCCCACACCTGAAGGTGGGGGATTCCCGTGGCTGAGGTGCCGTTCATGCAGCCTCGGTCTCGGGTGGTTGGCGCTTCACGGACCGCCCAACGGCGAGGTCTCCACGCCCTGTCACCGCCAGCCCGGCGGCGAGGATGTTCTTTGCGGCGTTCACGTCGGCGTTGTCCTGGTGGCCGCAGGCTCGGCACCGGAACACCGCTTGACTCTCACGGTTGTCCGGCGCGCAGTGCCCGCAGGCATGGCAAGTCTGCGACGTGAACGCAGGCGGCACCCGCAGAATCCGGGAGCCGTTGTAACGAGCCTTGTGTTCTAAGGCGGTCAGCAGTTTGCCCCAGCCCTTGGCCAAGATCGCCCGGTTCAGCCCGGCCTTCTGCCGGACGTTTTGGCCTGGCTGTTCGACGGTTCCCTTTGCGCTGGCCGTCATATTCTTGGTGCGCAGGTCCTCCACGACGACCAGTCCGTGGTCACGGGTGAGGCGGTTGGCGGTCCACGCCAGGAAGTCGGTACGCCGGGCGCGGATGCGGGCGTTCAGCTTGGCCAACTTCGCCCGGGTGGCCATACGCCTGTTGGAGCCCTTCTGCTGCCGGGCGAGCTGCTGCTGAAGCCGCTTGAGCCGCGCCGCCTCCCCTGGAGTGATGAATTCGCGGTCACGCATCCACCCGGACGAGGTAGCGACTGCGAGGGCGACACCACGATCCACCCCCACCGGAGGTTTGCCGTTCGGTGCGGACTCCACCAGCCCGTCTTCGACGATGAAGGAGACGTACCAGCGCCCGCCGTCCTTGAGCACGGTGGCATTGCGAAGTTGCCCGCCAAGCGGGCGTGTCCACCGGAAGCGGGTCCAGCCCAGCTTGGGCAGCTTGACTCGGCCCCAGCGACGGGAGACTCGCTCCACGGTGATCTGATTGGCATCGGGGAAGCGAAACGTCGGCGCGTTTTTCCGCTTGGAGCGCCATCGCACCTTGAACGTGCCGTGCCTCGCACATGCCCGGTCCAGGTCGCGCAACGTTTGCTGAAGCGTGTGCGACGGGGCCTCGGCCAGCCACGGAAAGTCCCTCTTGGCCTCAGCCACCTGCCGCGCTTGCTCCACGTAACCGATGAACGCGCCGCGGCGGCGGTAGGCGCGCCGCTGCTCCAAGGCGGTGTTCCACACAACCCGGCAGGCATCACCGATCCTCTCGGCGAATTCCTCCTGCTCAGGGGTGAATGCGAGCAGGTAGCGGCGGCCGGTCAGCATTCAGCGGCCCTTCTGCTGCTCGACGTACCGCTTCACCGCCGCCAGTGGCGCGCCGCCGACCGTGGCTACGAAGTAGGAGTTCGTCCACAATGTCGGCAACCGCGACTTCAGATGCGGGAACTCCTCGCGCAGCACACGGGACGAGCGGCCCTTGATGGCCTTCACCAACCGGTGGATGCCGTACTGCGGATCGACTTCGACCAGCAGATGGACATGGTCAGGCATGACCTCCATCTCCACCAGCCATGCTCCTTTCTCGTCCACCACCTCGCGAATGAGGTCCTTCAACCGCTCTTCGACCCGGCCGCCCAGCACGCGCCGCCGGTACTTCGGGCACCACACGACGTGGTACGCGCACTGGAAGACGATGTTGCTGTTCGACCGCAGTGTTACAGCCACCCCAACAGTATACAGCTTGTAGCTATCTAATGCTGGGGATCGGAGATTTAGGCTAACCCCACGACTGAAGTCGGGGGTCTGCGCCCAAGAACTTCGATCACACGCGGAAGGTCGTGTTCGGCGCTCTACGAGGACGCGTTGAGCGGCCCCTTCCGGGTTCCGCGGGCTGCAGCGGTGTAGAGGGCGAGCAGGGCGTCGCGAGGTGGCGTGCAGCAGAGGTTGTCGAGGAAGATCGTCGGGTCGGGCAGGTCGACACCGCGTAGGAGGGCGATGCAGCGCTGCTGCTCCAGTTCGGCGGCACATCGGGCGTAGTCAGCGTCGCGCTGATAGGTGGTGGCCATGGCGTCACCGAACGGGCGATCCGCCCACGCTTCGGCTTGGGCGTGTGCGTTGGCGGCCAGTTGCCGATACAGCGCCGCCCGCTCATCGGGCCGGGTGGTGGAGCGCAACTGGTCGACGAGGGCCCGCTCTTCGGCCTCCAGAGCGTCAAGACCAGGGCGGGCCGGGTTGGTTGTGGTAAACATGGATTCTGCTCCTTACCTGCGGGTTTGGAGTGGAAACCAGGCGAGGCGCGGGGCTTTCCCCCAGGGCGACATCCGCGCCTCGCCTGGGGCCTTTCAGGGCCAACTACGGGATCTGCTGCCTCAGTCGGCGACTAACTCCGGCACGGAGGCCCGCTCGGTGCCGTGGGCCGCCGGTGGGTTCTGCGGGGTGATGTCGGCGCCGGTGATGGCTTCGACCACCGCCGCTACCAGGTCGCGCGCGGCTGGTGGGGTGACTGCGTTGCCGGCCAGGCGGACCTGTTCGCGCTTGGTGCCCAGCAGCACGTAGTCGTGGGCGAAGGCCATGGCGAGCTTGATTTCCTGCGGCGTGAGCATGCGGAACAGGCAGTCGTCGACATCCACCCGCACCGTGGGGGTTGGCTGCTGCTGTGGTGGCCTGCTGGTGTCGTAGGGGCGCAGCAGGTCCGGATGCCACACCAGCGACTGGCGGTTGCTGGCGGTCATCGTGCGGGCGGGCTCGCTGGTCGGGGTGCACATCTGGCCCTGGTCACCGCGGGCGGTGAGGTTGCGCATCAGCAGCGCGTGGTGGTTGCCGCCGGCGGCGACGGTGTCCAGGGGTGCGGTGATCGGTTTGGCGGTGTTAGTGCCGCGCAGCGGGATCACCAGCACGCCTTCGGACTCGCGCGTGGTGCGGGTGCGCAGGGGTACCTCGACCGATCTGGCCTCGTCGTTCCAGGTGCCGCCAGCAGGAATCAGCAGAGCTGTCTCGTTGCGGGTGGTCTGCCCGCGCATCGGCACATCCACCGGGCGAGCCTGTTTGCCCTCACGTCCCTCGACCGGCACCAGCAGTGGCGCGAACCGCAGCCGGGTCGGCGCGCTGTTTCGGACTGGTGCGGGCATGTAGCGGGCCAGGCCGGCGCGGATGCGGGAGAGGGTTCTCGTTGACAGTGGGCGGTCGCGGTCGCCGATGCGGGTGCCGCGGTTGGTCCAGTCGATGGCTACCGCGGCGGGCAGCACGTACGGGTAGGCGATGGTGTTGCGGCACGACACCGACGGGCAGCGGTAGTCGTACTGGCGCCCGTAGGCCACCATCCGCCCGATCAACGGGCCCGGTTTGCGCAGCGCAAACACACCCCGCACCACCTGCTGGCAGGACGGGCACCACACCCACGGGCGGGTCCAGCGGTTCAGATCCGGCGCCGGATAGCGTTCCTGTGTGAAGATGGCGTAGAAGCGTTCCCGCAACTGCGGCGCCGGCATCCCGAGCTGGTGGGCGAAGGCACTGTTGAGCACGACGACCTGCGATCGGTAGCCCAACCTGCGCATGCGGTTGATCCACGTCGGCAGCCCGCTCCATTTGAGGATGTCCGGGACGTTTTCGACGATGACCGCCCGGTAGCGGTGATGCTCGGCAAACCGCGGCACGTCCTCCATCAACGCGCGGGAACGCTGCGCGGCCTCGGGCGGCAACGGTCGGCCGTCCTCCCCGAACAACGCCGCCTGCTCGTCACCCTGGGCGAAGTCCTGCTTGTCGCCGCGGGCCTGGGACCAGTAGGTGCACTCGGGGCTGAACCAGGCGAGGTCGGTGTAGGGGTAGCGGCGCGGATCCACCCCGGACACATCCGCGATGTCGTGGTCGACGTGCGGCAGGTTGGTGTTGTGGGTCTCGATGGCCAGCGCCCAGTGATTGGTGGCCATCCGCACCCGCACCCCGGGCACGGCTTCGGCGCCCGAACTCGACCCGCCCGCCCCGCAGAACAGGTCCGTCATCGTGATCACTGCCGCGCACCTTCCCCCAGGTCACGCAGATGCGCGGTCAGTCCGTGGTGGCGGATGTCGGCCACGATGTACTCAGCCAGATCGGAACTGAGGTTGAACTGCTCCAGGCGCGCGAGATCAGTGGTAAGCACGGTTTCTTGCTCCCTTCGCTTCGGGTGGAGTGGAGACCAGGTGGGGCGCGGGGCTTTCCCATGGCGACATCCGCGCCCCACCTGGGGCGACTGCTGGCGGGGGTGTCCGGGCTTGTGGCGGCTGGCCAGGGCGGCAGTCACCAGCGCACCGAGCGCGTCTTTGCGGGTGTTCCAGCGGGGTTGGTCGGCGACGGGTAGCCACACCGGCTCGTTGTTGAAGGCGCAGGTGCGCACGTACAGGTCGACAGCCGGCACCGTGCGGTGGTCGGCGGGCGATGTGGTCATGCTGGCGACCTCCTGGCGGATGGGTTCGGCAAACGGGTTGGGTTGCGGCTGAGCAGCCCAGAGACACAACAAGCCCCCCATTTGCTCGGCCGGGGTGGCGAGTGAAAAGGGGGGCTTGCTGTGTCGAGTGCGGCTCAGGACGGTGCCGGTCCGAGGGCGTATTCGCCTCGGGCTAAGCGGTGGATCCTGTTCGCTCCGACGAGAGCGTCCAGCGCGCGGTGAACCGTGGGACGGCTCATCTTGGCTGCGAGTGCCTGTTCGATCTCGCCGGTTTTGGTGGTGCCGCCTTCGATCACCTGGAGCACGCGGCGTTCGTTGTACGACAGCTGGTTGGGTTCGGCGGTGCGTTGCGGCAGGAAGCTGATGCGGGGGCGATCGCCGTGTCCGGGCTCGCCCTGCGTCGTCTCCTGCGTGGTTTTGGCTTCCGTGCGGAAGTGGTGCGTGCCGCCGATGCCGATGATCCAGCGACCGTCGGGGTTGGGTTCGCCGAGCGCGTCGACGAGCGCTGCGTACTCGTAGTCGGTGATCTCGGGTTGCCGGGCGAAGGCGTCCCAGGCGGTGGAGACGCGGTAGGGCGGTTCCTCATCTACCGGGTCGTCGTCGGCCGGCAGCCAGTCCCACCGGGCTGGCACGTTGGCCCGGAAGGTATTGACTCCGACGGCCCAGCCGGGCACCGGCTGCGATTCCTGGCCTAAGCCGGCCTCTCCCTCGCCGTAGGTGGGCAGGGAGGATGGCCGGTAGGTCAGGCCGTTGATCAGGTCGTCGGAGGTGGTGTTCATGTGGAACACGAATGATTGCTTGGAGAACGCGGCACGGGTGCCGCTGTTGCCCCACGCCACGGCCACCATGTCGTGGGCGGTGCTGACCGGCCAGATGCCCAGTGACCGCACCGTGGTGGCCATGTTCTCCATCTCCCGGGCGAAGTTCGGGTCGGATTTGATCCCTTTGGCGATCTCCTCCAGGAGGACGAACCACCCGGGCCGCTCCGGCGTCGGGAACTGCTTGTCCCGCGGGTCGTGCTTGATCCGCACGTCCGCAAGCAGCTTGAGCAGTCGCCGCACATCGGTCACGGCGTCACGACCCACGACGACGATGCGGGCTCGGGACCGCAGCGCTCCCGAACTGTTGCCCTTGAAATCGACGTAGATCATGTTGAGCAGGCCGGTGGACAACGCGCCGATGGTGATGGCGTTGACCGCGGCCGACTTTCCGGATCCGGTGCCGCCGAAGATGGTGGTGGGCACCATGCCGTCGCGGTTCCAGATCGTGCACGTGGCCTCGCCTCGGCCGTCGCGGAACCGGGCCAGGTTGGTGATCACCGCGGCTGTGCCGTCTTCGGCGATCTGCACCCGTGGTTGGGTCCAGTAGCGCACCCCGGCGGCCATGTCGCGCTTGATGATGGTCAGTCGTGCCCGGTTGGCGGGCACGAACTCACCGGGCCGGCTGGGATTGGGTTTTTCCAGGATGACCTGCTGCGGGTCCAGCCCCAACGCGCTGGCCACCGTCTCACCGTGGGACAGAAACGACGTCCGGCTGACCTTGCCGGGCGGCAGCTCCACGTCGTACTGCTCGATGTGGTCGTTGCCGACGTGGTTGGTGAGCCGACCGAACTGCGGGATGTTTTGCCGGAACAGCACCGCGTAGTGGTCTTCGTCCTTCCTGGTCAGCGGCTTGGGAGTGTTCTTGCGCACGGCCGGGCGCGAGGGCTCCAGCCGCGGCACCCCAGGGCCAAGCGGGTGGGCATTCCACCAGCGCGAACCGAGCGCGATGGTGCCCAGCAGGGCAACCAGGACGGTCCACCACGACACGCCCGCGGTGGCGATCCAAAACACCAACCCCGCGTAGGCAGCCGCGCCGATGGTCAGCTCGGCGAACCACTTGCGGTGGGTCGGCTCTGTCTGCACCCGGACAGTCACGCCGTTGTCGCGCTGCCGCTGCGCGAGACGCACTCGCCGGTGATGGGCGCGTTCCATCTTCACGCCGATCACCGCCGCTGCCAGGAACGGCAGGCCGGCGGCCATCCCGGCTGGGACCTCCGGCGGTAGCGAGGTAGTGCTGAACAGCGCCACCAAACCGTGGCCGAGCAGGCCGAGACTCATGGCGGCGGTGGTGGCGTACCACGGCTTGCGGCGGTTGCGATTGCGCTGCTTGATCAGCACTGCGCGTTGCTGCTCAACCAGATCGTCGTGGCTCGGGCGGTGCGCCTCCGCCGCGGACTTGGTGGTCTTCGGCTGCTTGTCGCCGGCCACCTTCAAATGCTGGTCAGTGATCCAGCGCCGTTCGGCTACACCGACGAGTCGCTTGATGCGCTCGCGCCGCTGCTGCTTGCGCTGCTGCTCTTTCACCTCGGCTTCCATGGCCGCAACGAGAGCGCGGGCCGGAAGGTTGATGCTTTTGGTCCGGGTGGCGGTCCTCGCCATGATGGTGTTCCCCCTTGGCTCAGCATGCGACGAGCGGCAGCGACTCCGCGTCGCCGTTGATGGCCTGATAAAGCAGGTTGTGGACCTGCTCGACGTTCGGGATGTCGGTGAAGGTCAGCGGCTCGTCGCTCATGCCCTCCACGATCAACGTGCCGCAGCCGAAGATCCGGTCGTTGAAGTCGTGCTCGTAGCGGATCGAGGCGATGCGTTTGAGCGGGATGTTGATCCCGGCGCGCCTGAGCACCCCTTCGCGGAACATGATCTTGTCGGTGGTGACCACGAAGTGGGTGGTCTTCCAGCGCAGCCACGGCGCGAGGAACAAGCGGATCAGCAAGCCGCCGCCGACGATGGCCAGCGCCACCCAGGCGACGTCACGCCAGGAGTGGGAGGCCGCCAGGGCGGCCAGGTAGCAGCAGCTCACCAGCACGGCCGCACCAACGGCGGCGGGCAGAATGAGCACCTTCCAATGCGGATGCTGATGGATCAACAGCTGCTCACCGTCGGTGAGCTGGCCATACGGGTATGAGGCCATAACGGCGGCTCCTTAACGGGATGGGGTGTGAACGACTGAGGTGACGGTGCTGGCGACGGGGCGGCCCAGCCACACGGGAGTTGGCTGGGCACCCGGTCGGCAGCCGCGCGCCTAGTTGCGGCCCAGGGACTCCTTGTCGCCGACCATGTGGTTGGCCTGGTAGGCCTCGCGAACCTCGAGGGCCTTGCCGACCTTGTCGATCGTGGTGTGCAAGGTGTCCAGCGCCTCAGCGAGTCGCTGGCGGATATCTGCCAGGGTGTCCAGGTCGCGCCATTCGTGCGCCTCGAACTCCTCCTGCAGGCGCTGATTGGACGCGATGATCTCTTCCAGGCGGCCCGCGGCGTTTTCCAGGCCGAGCTTGATGTCCTCGGGCGAGGCGGTGCCGTCAACAGACTGAACCGTGCTCATACGGGATCGTTCCTTTCAGTCGTGAACCGCAGGGTCAGGCGCCAACCAGCACGCGGCGGTCAGGTGCCCACGGCGCCTGGTCGTAGGCGTCGTTGACCTGATCGCCCTGGTGGCGCATCTGCTCGGCCAGCTCGCGGTACTGGGCAGTGACCTGCTCGAACGTGGTCCGCAGATCAGCCAGCGGGCCGTGTGCCTCCGCGCCCCAACCGACCGCTTCCATCGCGTCGGCGAGCTCCTGAAACGCCCGGTTGTACTGCTCGATCTCGTCGGCCTCTTTGGTCAGCTTCTGCGCGGCCTGCTGGTACACGTTGACTCCCTCGGTGTCGGTGGTTGCGTTCGTGCCGCTGGCCTGCGAGGACGAAGTCTCCGCGGCCGCGGTGTCGGATCGGGCTGATTGCTGGGTTGTGGCGGAAGCGGACTCGGGTTCCTCCGCCGAAGACTCTGCGGTCTCGGACTCGGACTTGTTGATGCCCGGGACCGGTTTCTGAGGTTTCTGAGGCCACGACGCGCGGAGGTAGCCGCCCGTCCACAGATCACTCAGCCTGGCTCCGCGTTCGGCGGCCTTGGCGCGAATCCTGGCCTTGGCGTCAGGCGGCAGGTCATCCCACACGTCCAAGCTCATGAGCTCGTACTCACCACGCTCGAGCCGGCCGAAGACGTCCTGGACGATGTCCTCAAGGCTTGGCCCTGTTGTCTGCTCATCCCTCGACCGCTGTTCGTGGTCTCGGAGCTGCTGAGCGTCCCGGTGGACCTGCTCGATGGCTTGCTCGCGGTCTCGGTCGCGACGTTCGTTTTCGGCCCACGCCTGTCGTTCCCGCACGCGTTCGGGAATGGAGCTGATCAGGCCGCGGGCGTGTTCGAACCGCTGCAGGCGGCGCTGGCGGCGTTGGAGTTTGGCGCGTTGCTTGGCACGCCACTGTTCGTCGCGCTGCGGGGCCTGCTCGGCGTACCAGGCGCGCCACCGGCGCAGCTTGTCGTGTTGCCGATCGGCAGCCTTCTGGCACGCTGCAGACCACCACGTCGACAGCAGCAACCGGGTGCTGCCTGGTCCGACCGGGCGACCCGATTCGTTGTAGTGGCCACCGCGGCGTTCGTGCCGCATCCGAGCCTTGGCCAGCCCAGGTGGTTCCTGCCCGTGCTGGTAGGCGGCGATCGCGGTGTCTCTGTTGAACTTGCCGGTCACCATGTAGGCGATGGCAAGGCACAGCGTGAATAACTCCACTGCGCACTCCCCTTTCGGATGTGGTTGGTGTTCAGGGGCTGTGCGCCGGCTGGGGCTTGCACCCAGCAACCCACCCGCACTGGCATGGGTGGGCACCTTGCGTTTACGGCGCTGTTTTGTCAGATGGCCGCAATGGCGACGCTCACTAGGTCTCGCAGCGCGCCGCCTGCGGCATTGACGACGCGATCGGAGACCTGGTAGAGCCCGGGGATCAGGGCGGCTACGGTGGCGCCGCCGATGGCGATAAGAGCGCAGATCAGCAGGGACTTCACCTTGGCGGTCTTGCCCGATCCCTTCGCGTCAACGCCACCGCCGCCTTTGCCCAGGCGGCTGTAAACCCAGGCCATCAGCACGAGCAGCACCACCACGACGGCGCCGACGCCGAAAGCTTGCTGACCCCAACGTTGGCCGAACGACATGGCGCTATGGCTGCCGCCGAGGATCGTGTTGCCGAGCCATCCGCCGGCGCCACCGATCGCGCCGAAGCCGCCGAGAAAGGCGCACCAGGCGGCGACCTTGGACCAGTTGACACCGCCCGGCATGTCGATCAGCGGCAGGATGAACGCCATCGCGAGCAAGACAGACCCGAGCGCTGCCATTGAGGTGGGTATGAGCCAGTCCATGACAGATTTGCCTTTCCGAAGTGAGGGGTTGATCTAGGACAGGGCGTTGATCAGCACGATCAGGACCGCGAGGGTGAGCACGAAGCCGATGGGTTTCGCGCGCACGCGGATGACGATGTCGAGCGGGTAGGTCAGCAGGTATGCCAGCAGGGTGCACAGGCCGTGCACCGCGCGTTTGAGGCCGTTGTCGCTGGTCGTCCAGTCACCGTGTTGCGAGTACTCCAGCGACTCGACGAACGAGGGTGGCCGCTCGGTCAGCCGTGGTAGGTTCCGCAGCGCAGCCAGGGCTGCGTCCCGGATCCGCACGTCCAGCGGGGCTTGTGGCTGCACCGGTTTGCCGTCGCTGTCGACCACCGGGATCGGAGCGGTGATCTCGGTGTCGGACTCTGGCGGTACGTCCTCGCTGCGAATGACCCGCAGTTCAGGCCGCTGGGAGGGGCCCGGCGGGTCGTTCTTGATGGGTTCGACACTCACGGTTTCGCCTCCTTTCCCGGCGCTCGATCCGCTTCTGCTCGGCGCGGATGGTGTTGTCGGCCTTGGTCTCTTGGGCGGTGAGCAGCTCGTCGGCGAGCTGCACCAGCAGCCCGGTGACCGTCTCCACTCGCCGCTCGGCGTCGGCCGGATTCGGCAACGCCTTTTTGCTGGCGACGGCGCGGTGGAGGGCCTTCGCGGCGGCATAGAACCGCTCTTGTGTGGTCGTGGCGCGGCCGTAGGCGGAGGTGAACTCCGCGCGTTCGCGCTGCACGCGCTCGCGAACGGCGTAAGCCGCGCGGATCCGCCGCCCGCGCCTGGTGGAGACGGTCACCGGGCCTTCCTTTCTTCGAGCGATCGATTCGGTCGGTGAGCGCCGGTACGCTGGACAAACACCAGCCCGACGCTGAGAACTTGTGGGGGTTTCCGTGCCGATCAGGGACCGGTACGAACTGCGTATTGCTCGCCGCGACGGCCGCGAGATGCGTTTCGAACCGCGGCCAGTGACCGAGTTCTTCAAACTCGAAGACGACCGCGAGTTCGAGGAAGTGTGCGGCAAACACTTCATCCCGCTAGCCGCCGCGGCCGAAAGGGTCGAGGTGAAACCGCACCAGCGCGTGCGGGAGTTCGCCGACTGGCTCGGCAAGTACCAGCTAGAGATCTGGCACAAAGACAACCCGCGCGAACCGGTCGCGGTGTCTACCTCGACCCACGGGTGGAAGGACTAAGCGGCCTCGGTCTTGTTCTGACGCCACCGGCGGATCGTGGACGGGTCCACCTTCTGGTAGCCCAGTTCACTCATCCGCCGGTTTATTTCTGCTGGCCCAAGATTCCAGAAGTCCTCGCCCAGCGTTTCCAGCGCGACCTCACGCGTGAGCTTGCGACCTCCCGACTGGTCCGGCTCCTCTGGCAGCGAGGCCGCCCGGCGGTGCTGTCGACGCGCCTGCCGCTGCTGCTGCTGTTCCTCCTCGTCGCCGGCGGCGTCGGCCGCCCGCGCCGCACGGCGGGTTTCGGCCTGCAGGGACTGCAGACGCGCCTTGCGCACCTGTGCCTGGTAGGCGTCGTGCTCGGCGCGAGCTCGCTCGTGCCGAGCCTGGATCTCGGCGCGCACCCGTTCACACTCGCGCTCCCACTCCGCCACCAGACGGCGGTTGTCGAGCTCGTCGAACAGGTGCGACTTCACATGGGCGAGATAGCCGATCGCGGTCGCGGCCGCGGCCGCCTGACCCACCGTCATCAGAGATCCGTCGAAGTGGTGCAGGCACATCCAAAACGCCAGCCCGGCACACGCGGTGCCCACGGCCAAAAACGCCACGCACTGCCACATCGGCCGGTTCAGACCGATATCGCGCAGCCCGCGGGAGGAGGCGGCCACCATGATGAACTCGAACGTGCCGCCGAGGGTGACCGCGACCGCCACCGCCACATACGGGCCGGCGAAGGCGAACTCGATCGTCCACCCGTACACCTGGCCCAGCAGACCGGCGATCACGCTCAACCAGATCAGGTGCGGAAACGCGTTCGCCCACCTTTGCAGCAGGCGCGAAGTCTTCAACTTCGGCCTGGGCGGCTCGGTCAGCTCCGGAGGCGCCTCCACGTCCGGAAGCGTCGCCACCGGCGTGGTTTGTGGTGCCGGGGGGCGCAGCAAGTCATAGTCTCCGCCGGCCTGTTCCAGCGCAGACTGCGACGACGTCGGCTGCGGAGATTGCTGCGGCTTAGGCGCGGGTTCCGCCGGTGACTCAGCAGGTTCCTGCTCGGCCCCGGCGATCTCACTGTCCAGACGCAAACCGGCCGTGATCGCTTCGAACTCGCGCTCGAACGGCTCACCGGCAGCGCCAACACTGACAGCATCCATCGTCATCAAAACCTTTCGTGGAAAGAAGGCGTGCGCGGCTAGGCGCCTTTTCGGATTCGGGCAGCGAACTGATGCGCTTCGGGGGCCTGGGCAACACTCGCAGCAGGACGGCGAGTGCTCCCCCGGTGCCGAAACACCCGGCGCTAGCGGACGTCCTGCAGGCTCTGCAGCGCGTCGAACAGCTCACGCTCGTGCTGCTCCAACTGAGCCAGAGCCTCGGCATCCCGGCGGGCTGTCGCGTCAGCGACGAAGACCTTCAGTGCCGCGTGCGAGGCCATCAGCTCCCGGCGGAGCCGTTGGCCACGCTCGATAACAGTGACGGTGGCGGTCATCGCGACCACCCGCTCGCGGTCGTGCCATCAAGCGTGTTCCAGACTTTGACCGTCATCGCGGCTGTTGTCCTTTCTGGCAGGCCGGATCCGACAGGACCCGGCGGGCGGTGTCTTTTTCGCGGGTGTCCATCGACAGCCCATACGTCTGCTTGATCAGCACCCAGCTGGCGACGTAAGCGCAGCGGTCGTGCTCGGGCAGCCACTCGGCCAGGTCCTTGTCGCCCTTGGCGGCGTTCAGCGAGCCGGTCGAGGCGACCACGTTGCGCGGGTCGTTGGCGAAGCGCTCCTTCTTCGCGGCCGGCCAGTTGGCTGCGCCCGACTGGTGGGCTTCTTTCAGCGGCACCAGGTGGTCGATCTGGATCGACTCCGGGCTGGTGTGCCGGCGGTTGTCGTAGCGGGTGCGCCAGGCCCCGGCGGTGATCCGGCAGCCCTCACCGGTGCGCACTTTCCAGCCATCCCGGATCAGTACCGCCTCGCGGGTGTCACAACCAGTGCGGTCGCCGACCCAGGGCCGCCAGCGCGGATCACCACTGACAGGCACCCAATGCCGCCAGTCGCCGCGGTCATAGCTGCCGTCGTTGACCTCGGCAACAGTCGGGATCTCCCCCAGCCAGTCCGCTGCGCGCTCATCCACCCGGGCCGCCGGGCCCGAAGAAGCCGACCCCGGCGCGGGCGGGCCTTCCTCCGACTGCGCGGCCTGCCATGTGCTGATCGCGGCCAGCACAGCCACCACGACCGCACCAGCCGCCCTACTCACTCTCGACATCCTCGACATCACGGTTCTCCCTGCTTGCTGCGCTGGTCTGTGGTCCCAGCAGCCTGGGAAACACACCGACCCCGGTCGGGGCCGAGGCGGGGGGGGATCCGGGCCGGTGTGCTCCCCCGGAGCTGGGGCTCCGGAACTGGCGCGCAGCACGCGCTAGGCGGCGCAGCGACCAACCGAGAAAGACTCCAAACGACGCTGCTCGATCGACGGGTCGTCATCCGGCAGACCCAGCTCGTCACGCAGCCGCAGCAGCTCGCGATTCCGCTGCTCCACCGCGCAGACCGTGTTGACCTCGGCGAAATACGCCTCGATCTCGTCTTCCAGACCGAGCTCGGCGGCCAGCTCCACAGCCGCCAGATCAGCCAGCGTCGGGTCGTAGTCAGGCAACTCGGCCGCCGGGCACTCCGCCGGCGGCAGATTCACAGCACCAGCGATACGGCGAACGGGCAGAACAGAAAGCATTGCGGGGTCCTTCCTAACCGGGATCGATGGGTGAGGCGGGCCAGCGGGGCGGTATCCCGGCGGCCTGGGAAGCACACCGGCCCGGTCGGGACTCACAGGTCGGTGTGCAACCCACGAAGCCGAGAACTCCGCGTTGATGGCGGCATGCACCACCAACCCGGCAACCCCGGGGGACGGTGCGCGGCCGCAGCATCTGAGAAAGCTCACGGGGCAACACGACAGGTCGCCGCTCGCCACCCTCCGACCAAGAGGGGTGGGTCATGGCGTGCTCACCTGCGGTCGCCGCTGCCGACAGCGCTCATACCCAAGCCAAAGGACCGGTAGCGGAGCGACGCAGCAGCAAGCAGGCCTTTTTCTGCGCGAGGGCACAGGCCAGCACGTCACAACGGCCAGCCCGCCAGGCCTGCCAAACGCCCTCCTTATGCAGTTCTCTGCGATTCGCCGGAGCCCCCGGTGCGGTGGGCCACCAGTCGCCTGGTGGCTGACCCCACCCGCTGACGCCTCCCGGCGAGAGCGGGGCCACACGCGCGCAGACGCGGGGTCTGGTTGTGGTGCTCGTCTCACCACAACGGAACAGACAGTAGCAATCTGGAACAGATGATGTCAAATGTTCGTTGCTTTGTGCGACGGTCCGACCACCGTTTGGCTGTTTACGTGCAGGTATGCCGATGCGGGTACCGTTCGGCTGCCATCGGCTGTTACCTTCTGTTCCTGCAAGCTTGAGCAAGGAGTTCGATATGCCCCGACCGCCCGTAACTTCAGATGAGCGGATAGCCCGCCACCTTCGCACCGAGATCGAGGCCGGGCGGCTTGCACACGGGGAGCGTCTACCTTCAGTGCGCAAGCTGGCAGCCGCCTACAACGCCAGCGCAACCACCGTTGCCCGCGCTCTGGCCCTCTTGGCCGAGCAGAACCTGATCATCACGAAGGAGCGCTCCAGCGCTGTCGTCAACTACCCGCCAGAAGAGAGCGTCAAGGAGCGACGGAGTCAACCAATTGCCATGTTCATCGGCGGCTACGCCGGTTCCGGCAAGACGGAGCTGGGACGCATCATTGCCCGCGACAGGGGTTGGCCGATGCTCGACAAAGACTCGACCACCAGGGCCGTAGTAGAGGTCGCCCTGACCGCCCTAGGCAAGTCTCCGCACGACCGAGAGTCTGAGATGTACAAGACGACCGTCCGACCCGCCGAGTATCAGGCACTGAGTATGGGCCTGGAAGAGAACCTGGAGTGCGGCAATTCGTGCGTCGTTACTGCACCCTTCGTTGCCGAGTTCGCCGACTCTGCGTGGTGTGAACGAACGCGCTCCCGGATCCAAAGTCTTGGCGGGACGGCCGTCTTTGTTTGGGTCTACTGCGACGTGGACACCATGTATACCTACATCCACCGTCGCGGAGCGGCACGCGACGCCGCGAAGATGGCGGACTGGCCAGGATGGGTCGCTCAGCTCGACCTCAACTTTCGCCCTGCAACAGAGCATTACGTCGTCGACAATTCAGCTGGCGCTCGACCTCTACAGGAGCAAGCAAACGAACTGCTGGCCAAAGTGACCTCACGGACGAAGCGATGAGCTCAGGTCTTGTGCTCTACGGCCCCCCAGCGGTAGGCAAAGACACCATCACTGCCGAGCTGGTCTCAAGAGAACCACGGTTCGCCCACTTCCCTGTCATCAAGGCTGGAAGTGGGCGAACCACAGGCTATCGCTTGGTTACAGTCGACGAGTTCGACAAGCTCGACCGGGCCGGCGAATTCGTCGTCACCTGGCATCGCTACGGATCCCGATATGGCGTGGCCCACTCAACCCTCGCTGAGCTAACCAGCGCGGGAAAGATCCCCGTTATCCACCTCGGGTCTGGCCCCGCAGTCCAGGCCGTGACTGCGCTCCCTCCGCTGCAGTGGACCGTGGTGCAGCTGTGGGCCAGCCGGGAAACGTGCGCGGCTCGGGCGCGTGCCCGAAACACAGGCGACTTCGCCGCCAGGATGGCCGTCTACGACGAGACCGAGCGAATCGGCGACGACCTCGCGCATCTCACCATCGACACCGACTCACGAACCCCAGGCGAGGCGGCGCAGGCCATTCTTCACCTCACTACTTCGCGTCACTCGCCCACTCATCCCGCTTTGAATCTGTCAAGGTTCGGGTTCGGTTCGAGTTTCGGCAGGCCAGAAGGGGTGCGGTAGATGACAGCGCGGACAGGGGTGTGACACGGGCAATGTCACTAGCGGCGAGTCACGACGACCGTCCAGGCTCTAACAATGTGTTGCGGGAGTGCCGGGAACGCCGCGGATGGTCGCGGTATCGCGCTGCCCGGGAGCTGCATCGGATCGGCCTGGCGGCGGACATTCCTGTGCCCGCAGATGTGGAGAGCGTGCGGCGGGCGCTCATCCGGCACGAGGACGGCGAGTCCGCACCCAAGAGCGCCGATGATCCGTATGCGCGGCTGTATGCGCTGGCGTACGGGCGGCGCCCAGACGAGCTGTTCGGGCATCTGCGGCCGCCGGCATCCGTCGACGGCACGTTCGCGGTTCACGCCCACCAATTCGTCCCGGTCTATGTCGGCGACCAGGTCGACACCTTGGCTGACGCGCTGGACGCCAATGTCTGCACCGTCGGTTGGGATTCCGCCCACCGGGCCAGCATCCAACTCGATGATGACGGCCCGCCCGTGGCCGGCAACCTGTACATCTTCGATTGGGGGGTGGCTGTGCTGCACGCTGTGACAGCGCATCGACCGGCCTCAATCGCCGAGTTAGCTGTGTGGCGCCGCGACACTCACCGCCACACTCGCCGACGACTCGCCAACCACCTCGCCAGCCTGCTCGGGCAAAGCGAGCTTTCCGCGCGATACGTGCTTACTGCGTTCTGGCTGGTCGAACCGGCCTGGTCGGGATCCGACCTGCACACCGCCATGCGGCTGCTGACCTCCCCACGGGTCCTGCTCGGCTCCAGGAACGGGGACATCAACCATGCCCGGCAAGTCGAGAAGCGCCTTTTCAGCGAGGGGTTCGCCCCACCAGAGCACGTGCAGATCGGAATCGACGGTATTTCCCTCGGCTGGGCTTCGTGGGCCGGTGTCTCATACCACCCCATCGTCCCGTCGGCCGCGCTGGCCGAGACCGACCTGGTCACCGTCGAACTACTCGCTCAGGGGCTGTGGTGCCTCTGCGACCAGGTGGATCAGCAGATCCGCAGCGGGCAGCCTCCTGCTCTCCCAGCCTGGTACGACTGGCGGTGGCTGCGCGGCCGAAAGATCGAGATCACCCGGGGCGAGGCGAACGAGCCCAGCCAGCTCCATGCGCTACGCGCGGGCATCGTGAAGACAAGCGAACTGGAACACAAACTGATCGAGACGGTGGATCTGCTCCGGGAGGAAGCGCCGTGACCAGCCCAAACAGTGTCCTGATAGTTGTTGACATGCAACGCGGCTTCGTCTCCAGCAAGTCGGCAGCCGTGGTGCCGCACGTCGTTGATCTCGTGCAGCGCTGGGAAGCGCAGGGGTGCGACGTGGTCTACACGCGCTTCCTCAACTACCCTGGCTCGCAGTTCGAGCGGTTGATCCACTGGTCGCGGTTCATGCCCGGCAACGAAGAGGTGGAGATCATCCCGGAGCTGGCCGAGTCCGCCGGCCGTGCACCAGTCATCGACAAGCACGGGCAGTACTCCCCCTTCACGCCCGAGTTCACGCGCCTTGTGCACCAGCACGGGTGGACCGACCTCGTGATCTGCGGGATCGCCACCGAAAGCTGCGTGGCCAAAACCGCCATGGACGCGTTCGAGCTCGGCTACACCCCCTGGGTCGTCACCGACGCATGCGCGTCACACGCTGGCGCCGACCCACACGAGGCCGGACTGCTGGTCATCAAACGCTTCATCGGCCGCGGCCAGCTGGTCGACAGCAACACGATCCTGAAAAGCACCGCCCAAGCGGCCTGACGAAGAGCAGGGAGCACAGATGACCAGGCGGGCGCTTGCGGTGCTCGACATTGACGGCACGGTCGCCGACGGCGACTGGCGGCTGCCGCTGCTCGGCGACAACCCGGCAACGGCCAGCCGCGCCGCCTGGGCCGCCTTCTTCGACGCCGCCGGCGACGACAAACCCATCCGAGCGGGCGTCAGACTCGCCCAGCAGCTATCCGCAGAGCACGAGATCTGCTGGCTCACCGGACGCAGCGACCGCATCCGGGAACTCACCATTGCATGGCTCCGTCGCCATGGCCTACCTATCGGCCTGCTGCGGATGCGCCCCAATGACGACCTCCGCCCATCACGGGTCTGGAAGATCGAACAACTCCAGCACCTTGCCCGCGAACACACCATCGCGGTCGTCGTCGACGACGACCCCAGAGTGGTCAAGATGGCTACTGAGCAGGGCTTTCCAGCCCGGTTAGCCCCCGGGGTGACCAAGCGCGACACGCCCAGTCAAATCCCCAAAGAAACCTGGCCAACCTTGGTAGGTTGCTCCTGGGAATCGCGTGATCAAGGAGGAACGCCGTGCTGATCACCGACTTCGTCAAGAACGTCAGCGCACATCTGCTCACCGTCGCTGCCAGCAAGCAGGAAACGCTCATGATCCGGCGCGGGCGACGCCACCGACCGTGGGTCGTACTCGTCAACCCTGAGCTGTGGGCCCGCGCCGAGCAGGCACTTGCGGAGAAGGAAGCGCGAGACAAAGCCCTGGAGGTGGCATGAGCCAAGCATGAGAAAACCCCCGCCGGATGGCCGTCCTGCGGGGGCTCCCAAAGCTCGTGGAGCGGTCCCGACTCGCTCCGCGATTCACCAGTTCAGAACGCCAATCTCTGCGACTGGCCACCCCACCCTCCGTGGGGGGATATCACGATGATATCACCCGACTCCCCGAACACAGGACTTCGGGAAGTTCACGGGGCGGGCGGCCAGCCAGGCGAGAGAACAATCTCTCAAGGAGCTCACCGTGATCCCCACCCCCCGTGGATCTGTTCCGTCGGTCTCCACCGTTGAGGCCAAGGCCTCGGACTCCCCCGAGGATGCCGCTGTCCCGTTCTGGGTCACTGCGTGCGTGCGGCTGATGCCGCCGGCCAACCCCAAAGTTGCCGACAAAGTGCTCGTCGCGGCACAGGCGCTGATGGCCGCCACGATCCGTGTACACGGTGACGAAGAGGTCACTCTCGACCGCGACACCATCGCCCTGCTCTGCGGCTACGAGTCGTCGAAGAAGGCGACGTGGCTGTTCGACTATCTCCAGCGCATTGGCTTCCTGACGATCTACCGCCACCGTACGGGTCGCCCGGGGCGCCCCCGCGACACCTTCGCCGTGTCGCGAAAGCCTCCCGCCGCTTACTGCGGCCCGCGCACGTTCGCCGAGCTGGTGGCCGCGCTCAAGGACCACAACAGGCGAGTCAGCCTGTTCCGTGAACAGGGCAAAACCGCAGGTCAGGAGTTTGGTTCCCGTTCGGGCACCAAACCCACAGAGTTTGGTCCCCACTCGGGCACCAAACTCGACAAAACCGCAGGTCAGGAGTTTGGTTCCCATTCGGGCACCAAACCCACAGAGTTTGGTCCCCACTCGGGCACCAAACTCGACAAAACCGCAGGTCAGGAGTTTGGTTCCCATTCGGTCCTCGTACGCGCGCGCGCGCGTTTTGATCAGATCAACTCTCCTTCGGAGAGGGACGAAGGAGAGTTGATCGAGCCCGCGCCGGGCGGTGCGGCGAAGCCGCCCGCCGCGGGCCGGGACGAGAAGCTGGCTGGGGTGGTGCGCGAGCAGATCCGTCGGCTGCCGTGGCGTGAGCGGGCACGCGAACTCGGCAAGACCGGCTTCCAGCTGAGCAGGCTCGACGCCGACCAGCTCCAGGCCGTCATGTGCGAGGCCATCAGCAGGCACGGCCTGACGCTCGAGCAAGCCGTGGAAATCGCGCGGCACGCCTTGGCCAAGGCCGAAAGCCCGAGCTATGTCGTGTGCGCGTTCAAGCCGGCCAATCTGGCCAGGTGGCGGCGTCGGGTCGAGGTCGAGCCGCTGGCAGACAACCCGCTTCCGCTCCCGGAATCCCCCGTATCGACCGGCGACAAGCAGCCGGAGAACCCCCAGCGCAAGCCCGCGGCAGCTGACCAACCGGGTCGTGAAGTGCCGCTGCCAGCGTGCTCCACGTGCGGCGCCAGGGAAGGAACAAAGCCGAATTTTCGGACAGTCGAGCGGCCTGACGGCTCCGTAGGACCGTGCCCGGACTGCCTGCCGAAGAACCCGAACTCGTCGGCCGCCTGACCACGCCACTGACTTGGAGGAATGATCATGTCCAGCGCTGCCGTCCCCGTTGCCGCTGGGTCCGACCACAGCGCACTGCCACCCCACGACATTGCCGCTGAGCAGTCCGTTCTTGGCGGCATGATGCTGTCCGCCGACACCATCGCCGAAGTCTCCAGGCTGCTCAAGGCCGACGACTTCTACCGGCCCGCCCACCAGGCGATCTACCAAGCCACGCTCAGCCTGTTCGAGGCCGGAGAGCCGGCTGATGCGGTCACAGTGTCGGCGGAGCTGGAACGGCGTGGCGAGCTGGCCCGCGTGGGCGGCGCCCCGTACCTGCACACCTTGATCGCGACAGTGCCCACCGCAGCCAACGCCGCCTACTACGCCGAGATCGTTGCCGAGAAGGCGATGCTGCGCCGGCTGGGCGAAGCCGGCATGCGCATGCAGCAGTTGTCCCGGACCGGCGCTCAGGGCACGGACGAGATCGCCAGCATCTTCGACCAGGCTCAAGCCACCCTGGACACGGCGCTCAACGGGCACCGAGACGACGAGGAATCAACGTTCCTCGAGATGCGCGACACCGAGGAAGACCTGCTGCGCAAGCTGCAAGCAGGCGAAATCGCCCCTGGGGTGCCCACCGGGTTGAAGGACCTGGATGACGTCATCGGCGGCGGCCTTCGGCCCGGCCAGTTCGTCGTGATCGCCGGGCGTCCGGGGCACGGCAAGTCCACTCTGGCCGTCGACATGGCCCGGACCGCGACGTTCAAGCACGGCAAGACCAGCCTGATCTTCTCGCTGGAGATGTCGAAGACCGAGCTGTGGCACCGGATCGTGTCCGCTGAAGCCCGGGTGCGCTTGGACGACATCCGCACCTCCGGCCGCCTCACCCCGTTCGACTTCAAGCGCATCAGAGACGCCCTTGACCGCACAGCGGCAGCCCCCGGCACGTTGATCATCAACACCACCGCGACCCCCACCGTTGCGCAGCTGCGCGCCACCGCACGCCGAGTCAAGGCCCGCCGCGGCCTCGACCTGGTCATCGTGGACTACCTGCAACTGTTGACCTCCAGCCGCCGGGCTGAAAGTCGTCAAGTAGAAGTCAGCGAGTTCTCCCGGCAGCTGAAGCTCATGGCCAAAGACCTCGACGTGCCCGTCGTCGCAGCCTGCCAGCTCAACCGTGGCCCCGAGCAGCGCGCCGACAAGCGGCCGATGCTGTCCGACCTGCGGGAATCAGGAGCAATCGAGCAGGACGCCGACATCGTCATCCTGCTGCACCGACCCGACGCCTACGAACACGACGGCCAGCGGCCCGGGGAAGCCGACCTCATCGTGGCCAAACACCGCAACGGCCCGACCACCACCGTCATCGTCGCCCACCAACTGCACTACAGCCGCTTCGCCAATCTCGCCCGAGACTGACCACCAGCGACACCCAAAAATGGCCCTGAGGGCGCCTTAGACGACCGAAACCGGCCCGCTCCAGGGGTTTTCCCCGGAGATGGAGCATCCATGGCTCTGCGGCAATCTCAGGCCCATTTCTGGTGATCGTCGAGAGGCCGAGCCGTGACCTACCGCCTGCCGGGGGACGCCACCAGCGAAAACCAGTCCCGGGCAGGCCAGTTCGTCTGTGCCTGGTCGGCGGACACACTCGACCGCGTGGACGCGTCCCGCGCGGCCATGACCCCGCCTGGTGTCGCGGATTGTGCGCGTTGTGCGCGGTTCGCAGCCGGATCCGCCGGAACTGGTCGCTTCTCATCGAGGACATCGCGGCCGAGCAGTCGGTGCTCGGCGGCATGCTGTTGTCCAAGGACGCGATCGCCGACGTGCTCGAGGTGCTGCGTCCGTCCGACTTCTACCGGCCGGCGCATCAGGCGATCTACGACGCGATCCTCGACCTGTACAGCCGTGGCGAGCCGGCCGACCCGATCACCATCTCGGCCGAGCTGGAGCGGCGGGGCGAGCTGGCCCGCGTGGGCGGTGCCCCGTATCTGCACACGCTCATCGCCACCGTGCCTACGGCGGCGAACGCGGCCTATTACGCGCAGATCGTGGCCGAGAAGGCGGTGTTGCGCAGGCTGGTGGAGGCGGGCACCCGCATCGTGCAGTACGGCTACGGCGCCGCCGACGCCCAGGGCGCGGCCGTGGACGAGGTGGTGGACCGGGCGCAGGCGGCGATCTTCGAAGTCACCGAGCGGCGCACCAGCGAGGACTACGTGGCGCTGGAGGACCTGCTCCAGCCGACCATGGACGAGATCGACGCGATCGCCTCCGACGGTGGCATCTCGCGCGGCGTGCCGACCGGTTTCACCGACCTGGACGAGGTCACCAACGGCCTGCACCCCGGCCAGATGATCATCGTGGCGGCCCGTCCCGGTATCGGTAAGTCCACCCTCGGGCTGGATTTCTGCCGGTCCGCCTCCATCAAGCACGGCATGACCAGTGTGATCTTCTCGCTGGAGATGAGCCGCACCGAGATCGTCATGCGCATGCTCTCGGCCGAGGCGCGGATCCGCCTGCAGGACATGCGCAGCGGTCGGATGTCCGACGACGACTGGACCCGGCTGGCCCGCCGGATGTCGGAGATCTCCCAGGCGCCGTTGTTCATCGACGACTCGCCGAACATGACGATGATGGAGATCCGGGCCAAGGCCCGGCGCCTGAAGCAGCGGCACGACCTGAAGCTGATCGTGCTCGACTACCTGCAGCTGATGACCTCCGGCAAGAAGGTCGAGTCCCGCCAGCAGGAAGTGTCGGAGTTCTCCCGCCAGCTCAAGCTGCTGGCCAAGGAGCTCGAGGTGCCGCTGGTGGCGATCAGCCAGCTGAACCGTGGTCCCGAGCAGCGCGCCGACAAGCGGCCGATGCTGGCCGACCTGCGTGAGTCCGGTGCTCTGGAGCAGGACGCCGACATCGTGCTGTTGATCAACCGGCCGGACGCCACCGAGCGGGACGACCCACGAGCAGGCGAGGCCGACCTGATCCTGGCCAAACACCGCGCCGGCCCGACCACCACGGTCACCGTCGCCCACCAGCTGCACTACTCACGCTTCGCCGACCTCGCCCGCGGGTGATCACCGTCCGAGCCGTGCGCCACGCCGGTTGTCTCACGTGCTGGGGAGTCGTCGGCCCTGGCCCCTACGCGCGCGCGGGCGCCCGCGCGCGTAGCCGGGGCACGGTGCGGTCAGCGGCGGCCATCCCGGATTTGGTAGACCCGCTCGCGGGAGATCTTGGCGGCCCTGGCGAGCGCGGTGGCTGAGGCGCCGTCGTGCATGGCGTGGCGGATGATCTCGCGCCACGCGGTGTCCTGCCGCTCGTACTCGATCTGCGCCTTCTCGCGGGCGAACGTCACGTGCTGGACGATCTGCTCGTAGTCGACGGGCTCTACTTCGACAATGTCGTATCCGACATCTACAGCTGTATGCTCCTGTTTCGGATCGGTGAGCACTCTCCACCCGTGGTCGTACCACAGCTTGTCTAGGGCCGACTGGAGAGTGTCCTCGTTGCTGAGCGGGTAATGGGCGAGGGGGTGCTCCTCCAAGTACTCGTCGTCCTTGTCACCGATCGTGACGATGATCTCGGGGTGCCCCTCGGCTAGGTCGGCCTCGGCGGTGATGATGTGGGCGCCAAAGACGGTGCTCATCCTGATCTCTCCTTTTGGTGTGCTGTCCTCAACTCCTGTGTAGCACGCTACACGCCTTCCCCTGGGTTGTCAAGCGCGCTACACAAATTTCTGCGCCAGGCTGGGCCGACGACCATGGACGAGATCGCCGCGATCGCCTCCGACGGTGGCATCTCGCGCGGCGTGCCGACCGGGTTCACCGACCTGGACGAGGTCACCAACGGCCTGCATCCGAGCAAGGACGCGCGCTTTCGTGTCGCTGGTCATTTCTGTTGCCCCTGCGGGTGTCAGCTGCGGTCGGCGGTCTTGGCGGGCGCGGTGGCCGTGGTGTTGTGGTGCGGGGCGCGTGGGATCCAGCACCGGGCGCGTCGATGGTCCGAGCGCTGCGGGCAAACTGGCACCCGCAAAGGGCCCCGAAAAGCGCCCTGAGAGGCTCCCCCATGGTCAACAACCGTACGACGATTTGATCCACCGGTCGGGTCGATTCCCGCCCCCGTGCTGAGCAAACAGCACCCTCGGGGAGAGCAGATCATCAAGAGTTCTTGACATAGGGGTACTTTGTGCCCCTATACTGGGTGGTGTGAGCGGGCAGCCAGGAAGGGCAGCCCCCGGTGTCAGAAGGAGACACACAAGGAAATGGCGGACAGCATCAAGGTAGACCCGAAGGAGAACATGACTTTCCCGCGTGACCATGAATGGTTCGACACGATCGAAAAGTATGGCGTGCCTACAGATTCGGCCACCATGGAGCATGCCGCAAAGATGCTCGTCGTTCTGTGGCGGGAATACAAGTGGCGAGAAGATGCTACTGAGAAGGGGCTTGTGTAGCCCGGTCTGGGAGATCGTCCAGAAGCACCAGAAGTAAGACCCAGCCAGCGGGGCGGGACGGGACGGGGACCCTCGTTCCGCCCCTTCTCTTTGCATGCCCACCTCTTGGAGGTAGCAGTCATGGAGGAGCTCGTGCGGATGACTGGCGGGGAGTTCCGCACTGTCCGCGAGTACCTCGGGCTGAGCGGCGACGCCATGGCCGCTCTGCTCGGTGTCGCGCCACGCACCATCCGGAAGTGGGAGGGGGGGGAGAAACCCATCCCGTACCGGGTGCGGGACGAGGTCGAGCGGATCGAACGGTTCACCGCCAACGCGGTGGATCAGCTGGTGCGGGCGCTGGAGGACGCGCGCGACCCGGCCTTGGTCGTGTACCGGCACGACCGCGAGCTGGCTGAGATCCGGCCCGAGCTGGCCGCGTACACGGCCCGCTGGTGGCGGCACGTTGTCGCCCGCGCCGTCCACGAAGTGCCCGGCGTGGAGATCTTCTTCCCGGACGAAGTTCCGGACGATGCCGTGCACCCGCAGGGGCAACAGAAATGACCAGCGACACGAGGGCCCCCGAAAAGCGTCCTGAGAGGCTCGTAGGCGGCCGATAGTGCCCTATCGCAGGGGAAAGCACTCGCCCGAAATCCGCGCGCTTCCTGGGCGAAATCAGCTTGAGAATCACGGGTCGCGAAGTCGTCCGCGTCTGAGCCGTGCGCCACGCCGGTTGTCTCACTTGTCTCACGTGCTTGGGAGTCGTCGTCGGCCCTGGCCCCTACGCGCGCGCGGGCGCCCGCGCGCGCGTAGGGGCAACCGCTCTCTCGCCACAAATCGGTGGGTTCGTGAGACAACATGTGAGACAAGTGAGACAACTGTCGGACCCCCGTGAGTGGGCGACCCGTCGGGCGCGCCAGCAGCACCGGGCCCGGTGTGCGTTCAGTGGCCGCCTGATGAGTTGATCGTCGTCCTGGAGTGCACGATCCAGCTCGGTGAACTCAGTCGTGCGCGTGCACTTCAGAGGTGTAAGAAGCGGGAGTGCGCCTGGCACGTAAAACCCGTGTACGCCTGTGTTACGACCGCGTGGTGCACGCGTGCACGCGGCCCGGCAAACCTCTCAACCCCGTGCACTGCACGCGTGTTCGAACGTGGCTGTGCACGCGTGCACGAGTGCGTGCTTTGGGCGTGCATGGCGGGCTTACTCGGCTGAGACCTCGCGCGGTGCCCCAGGCCGCGCAGGACCGGTGAGCTGGCGCGTTCGCCAAGGATTCAACGCGTGCACCCGGCCCGGCAAACCTCTCAACCCCGTGCACTGCACGCGTGTTCGAACGTGGCTGTGCACGCGTGCACGCGACCCGGCAAACCTCTCAACCCCGTGCACTGCACGCGTGTTCGAACGTGGCTGTGCACGCGTGCCGTGCACGCCTCCCAGAGCGTGCACGGGCCTTGCTCGCGGGGCGCGTATGAGTGTCGTCTACGAGCACCCCCGCGCAACTCCTACGGAAGCATCTCGCGCGCCTCCGCAGGCAACTGATCCCTCGACGCACCCGCCAGCTCTGCCACCGTGGTCACCACTCCACGCAACTGCTCCCGCGTCGCCCCAAGTCGTTGAGCCGCCCTCAGAGCCTCAGCCCACCGCTGTTGCTGCTCGCGGGCCTTTCGCTGGGCCGCTGCCCAGGCCCGGCCGGTGTCGCTGGCCAGCTTGAGCATATCGCCGATCCACTGCGGGGCTGGCGCCTCTACGGCTGTGCTCGATGTCGGTGGGTTGGTGGCCGTTTCACTCGGCACGCTGGTCGCCTCCCTAGTCCCTCGCGGGGTGCGTTTCGATGCGGCCGGCTTCGGTTGGGTTGGTGTTGGTGTGCTGCTTGTCGACGAGCGTGTCGCAGCATCGGCCGTCTTCGGCCCGGGCACGTGCCGCGGCTTCCGCTGTCGCTGTGCCCGCATCTGCGCCATCTGCTCAAGGCCGTCAGCGGTCATAGCTGATCACCGCCTCGGCGACGTCGCAGATTTGCCCTGCCATGCGCTCAGCCCAGGCTGAGGGGCGTGGCAGGGCGGTAACCGCAGTGCGCGACAAACGTGTGGGGTGCTGGCCGTAGTGGGAGACGATCGGACCGACCGGGTGGCCGGTGGTTTTGGCGATCGCCGCCAGTCGTTCCACCATGCGTCCCGGCGGCACCGGCGGCACCCGATATGGCACGAGCAGCAGCGGATAGTCGGGCAGCTCCATGCACATGCCCTCCGCCGCGTCTAGCTCGGCGCGAGCCAGCACGGTAGGCACCACGACCACGGTGGCGGCCATGATCGCGGCCATCGACCCGGTGCCGGCGCCGGGGTGGGTGTCGACCACCACCGGCCGATTCCATTCCTCGGCCCAACGGCGCAGCTGTTCGGCTAGGTATCCAGGTTCGGGCATATTCGCCTCTAGATCGGGCGAGGACGGCACGAAATCCGGTCTCGAGGGTCCACCCTTCCAGCGTGGCGTCCGGCTGCTCTCAAGGGCGTCCAGGAGGGTTGAGCGCACGTAACGCTCGGCGTAGTGGCCGAGTTGACGGGACGCGCCGCCGCGGTCCCAGTCCAGATCGACCAGCACCGCGTTGAGCGTATAGGCCAGCTCGATCGCCAGCGTGGTTTTCCCAGAGCCGCCCTTGAGTGCAGCCACTGTGACCACGTGGCCGTTCAATTTCGGCGCCAACTCGCGAATGGCGTCGACGCGCGGCTGTTGTGCGTGCATGCGTCTCCCTTCCCTGCGGCCATGGTCTCACTCGCGCGCGGGTGGGTGCGCACCGACACGCTCACGTACGTACTCCCGTACGCACGCACTCCCGTACGCGCGTACTCCCGTACGCACTCCCGTACGCACGCACGCACTCCCGTACGCGCGTACTCCCGTACGCACGCACGTACGCACGTACGCGCGCAGGTACGCGCGCTCATACGCGCGTACTCCCGTACGCACTCCCGTACGCACGTACGCACGCACTCCCGTACGCACGCACTCCCGTACGCACGCACGTACGCGCGCAGGTACGCGCGCTCATACGCGCGTACGCGCGAAAGAGCGTCTACCTGCGCGTGGCCTGGTGACGCGAATCCACCGCGATCTGTGCGCGCGATGATCGAAGTTCTTGGGCGCAGACCCCCGACTTCAGTCGTGGGGTTAGCCTAAATCTCCGATCCCCAGCATTAGATAGCTACAAGCTGTATACTGTTGGGGTGGCTGTAACACTGCGGTCGAACAGCAACATCGTCTTCCAGTGCGCGTACCACGTCGTGTGGTGCCCGAAGTACCGGCGGCGCGTGCTGGGCGGCCGGGTCGAAGAGCGGTTGAAGGACCTCATTCGCGAGGTGGTGGACGAGAAAGGAGCATGGCTGGTGGAGATGGAGGTCATGCCTGACCATGTCCATCTGCTGGTCGAAGTCGATCCGCAGTACGGCATCCACCGGTTGGTGAAGGCCATCAAGGGCCGCTCGTCCCGTGTGCTGCGCGAGGAGTTCCCGCATCTGAAGTCGCGGTTGCCGACATTGTGGACGAACTCCTACTTCGTAGCCACGGTCGGCGGCGCGCCACTGGCGGCGGTGAAGCGGTACGTCGAGCAGCAGAAGGGCCGCTGAATGCTGACCGGCCGCCGCTACCTGCTCGCATTCACCCCTGAGCAGGAGGAATTCGCCGAGAGGATCGGTGATGCCTGCCGGGTTGTGTGGAACACCGCCTTGGAGCAGCGGCGCGCCTACCGCCGCCGCGGCGCGTTCATCGGTTACGTGGAGCAAGCGCGGCAGGTGGCTGAGGCCAAGAGGGACTTTCCGTGGCTGGCCGAGGCCCCGTCGCACACGCTTCAGCAAACGTTGCGCGACCTGGACCGGGCATGTGCGAGGCACGGCACGTTCAAGGTGCGATGGCGCTCCAAGCGGAAAAACGCGCCGACGTTTCGCTTCCCCGATGCCAATCAGATCACCGTGGAGCGAGTCTCCCGTCGCTGGGGCCGAGTCAAGCTGCCCAAGCTGGGCTGGACCCGCTTCCGGTGGACACGCCCGCTTGGCGGGCAACTTCGCAATGCCACCGTGCTCAAGGACGGCGGGCGCTGGTACGTCTCCTTCATCGTCGAAGACGGGCTGGTGGAGTCCGCACCGAACGGCAAACCTCCGGTGGGGGTGGATCGTGGTGTCGCCCTCGCAGTCGCTACCTCGTCCGGGTGGATGCGTGACCGCGAATTCATCACTCCAGGGGAGGCGGCGCGGCTCAAGCGGCTTCAGCAGCAGCTCGCCCGGCAGCAGAAGGGCTCCAACAGGCGTATGGCCACCCGGGCGAAGTTGGCCAAGCTGAACGCCCGCATCCGCGCCCGGCGTACCGACTTCCTGGCGTGGACCGCCAACCGCCTCACCCGTGACCACGGACTGGTCGTCGTGGAGGACCTGCGCACCAAGAATATGACGGCCAGCGCAAAGGGAACCGTCGAACAGCCAGGCCAAAACGTCCGGCAGAAGGCCGGGCTGAACCGGGCGATCTTGGCCAAGGGCTGGGGCAAACTGCTGACCGCCTTAGAACACAAGGCTCGTTACAACGGCTCCCGGATTCTGCGGGTGCCGCCTGCGTTCACGTCGCAGACTTGCCATGCCTGCGGGCACTGCGCGCCGGACAACCGTGAGAGTCAAGCGGTGTTCCGGTGCCGAGCCTGCGGCCACCAGGACAACGCCGACGTGAACGCCGCAAAGAACATCCTCGCCGCCGGGCTGGCGGTGACAGGGCGTGGAGACCTCGCCGTTGGGCGGTCCGTGAAGCGCCAACCACCCGAGACCGAGGCTGCATGAACGGCACCTCAGCCACGGGAATCCCCCACCTTCAGGTGTGGGGAGGAAGTCAATGTACGAGCCGACACCCACAAGTCGAGGACTTTCTCACGTCAGCACGACGCTGTGTCGGGTTCAGGGTGGGGGTCTCCAAGCTGGAGCGTCAGGGCATGAAAAAGGCCCCGACGGGTGTCGGGGCCTGAGAGGAATCTGCTGGTTGCTCAGCGGCGGCGGTAGGAGTTGCTTTCGATGTGGAGGCTGCTGATGGCGCCTCCGCTGATGCTGACGCGGTCGCCGTCGACGTGGACTTTGCCCTCGTCGCCTTTGGACACGGTGACTTGGCTCCATCCGCGCCCGTTTTTGCTGGTGATGGTGACGGTGCCGTTGCCGTTGTCTCGGATTTGCTTGGCCATGGCGGCGCTCCTTTCCTTGTTGCGGGTGTTGTTGTGAGGTGGAGGGTTTAGCTGAGGGGCCAGTCCTGCCAGCGCCGTTCGGTCAGCAGCAGCGCGATGATGGTCTTGGCGTCACGCACCTGAGTGCCGATCTGCGAGAGAGCGTCCGACAGCGGAAACCAGGTGCCGTGAATGTGGGCGTCCTCGACGCGTCGTGTGCCCAGTTCGAACTCCCAGGCCGCCCACAGGCCGCGGGCGATCTCGTCGGTGAAACCGGGGCTAGGCAGAACCCCGCCGATTAGGGGCTGCCATCGGTGGGCGACGAGGCCGGTTTCCTCGGCCAGCTCCCGGGCGGCGACCTGACGTGGATCCTCGTTCAGTTCGTGGGGCTCGATCTTCCCGGCTGGGATCTCCCGCACCACTTCGCCGACGGCGTCGCGGTACTGGTCGACCAGCAACACCTCCGGCGCGGAACCGGGGGTGTTGCCCGGGCGCAGCGGAACGACACCGACGAATGGGGGCCGGTGCACGAACGGCCGGCCGGTGCGCACCCGCCCATCGGGCAGGGTGACCTCGCGTTCGGCCATGGAAGTAGCTCCGACAGACATCTGACGCACCACGCGCGGTGCTGGAACGGTCGTTTCGCCGGGAGCGGCGGGGGAGGGGTTCGTGCTGGTCAGCTGCTGCATCGTCACTCCTATTAGTCGATCTGACAAATAGGAGGCTAGGAGTGAGGACTACTTTTAGTCAATACAACATTTAGGGGGTATGGTGAGGCACCATGAATCGCACGTTGCCTGCCGTTGCTGTGGCGGTCGACCTGGCGGTACTGACCATCCGCGGCGATCGTCTGCATGTTCTGCTTGTCGAGCGCGCCAAGCCGCCCTACCGGGGCTCGCTGGCGCTACCCGGAGGGTTCTTCGAACCACACAGCGACCAGGATCTCGAGCAGGCAGCGGCCCGCGAGCTGGCCGAGGAAACCGGCCTGGTCGCCAGCAGGTTGCATTTGGAGCAGCTCGGCGCTTACAGCGCGCTCGATCGTGACCCACGCGGTCGGGTGGTCAGCGTCGCCTACGTCGGCCTCGGTCCGCGCCTACCCGAGCCGGACGCCGGCGGCGACGCCGCACGCGCCCGATGGATCCCGGTGGACCCGGCCGCTGGCGTGACCGAACCACTGGCTTTCGACCACGCCCAAATCCTCACCGACGGTCTCGCGCACGTGCAGCGCACCATCGAACACACCAGCCTCGCCGCTGCGTTCTGCCCGGACGAGTTCACCATCAGCGACCTACGCCAGGTCTACGAGATCGTGTGGGGCACCAGCCTCGACGTCGCCAACTTCCGCCGCAAAGTACTCAGTATTGACGGGTTCCTCGTCGCCACCGACCAAACCCGGGTGGATGGCGGCCGTCCCGCCCGGCTTTACCGCCGCGGACCCGCCAAACGCCTCTCTTCACCGATCTTGAGGCCCGCGGTCAGGTCAGCCTGAACTCAGTCGGCAAGCGCGGCGCGGGCGCGGGAGTCGTCATGGATTCTGGGCGCTGGCGTCGGTGAGCTTGGCAGCGATCTCGTCTGCGTCCGGCGTCCATGCGCCGCGGCGGGCGTCGATTTCGTCCAGCCGCCGGTGGGTGGACTCAAGGCTTGGGCGCAGATAGCGCTGCAGTGTCCGGCGGTCCTTGTGTCCGGACAGGTTCATCAGATCTGCCTCGGTGGCGCCGTCTTCCCCGGCGTGCGTGAGGCGTGAGTGGCGTAGGTCGTGCGGCGTCCATCCGCCGGTAGCGTCCGACAGTCGCCGCGCCACCGTCGCATAGGAGATCCGCCGCCGCCCGGAGGCCGGGTCGATGTCTCGCTGCGGCACTGTGCCATCACCCGGTTTGCGGTCGGACAGAAACAGCGGGCCCCGCGTGCGTTTGCCGAGGTATTGGCCGAGCAGCCGCGCGGTGCGGGTGTCGTACAGCAACCAGCCGGGGTCGCCACCCTTGCGGATCGTGCGCGCGCGCCGGTTGGGCCGGTCCAGGTCCTCGATGTTGAGCGACAGCACCTCCTCGCACCGGGCGGCGCTGGAGTAGAGCAGGGAGTACAGCGTCCGGTCGCGCAGCGGAAGACGCTTGGAGTTGATGAGACGGTCGATGGCGGAGCGGTCACGCACCCGGTACGGCGGCGCGGGCTCGGGCTCTCGCCCCACACCGCCGAGCGCGTTCAGGTCGGCCGGCAGCCAGCCCTGCTCGCGGAAGTAGTTCAGCGCCGATTGCACGGCCGCCCGGCGGGCGTTCCACGTCGCTGGACTCTTGTCGCCCCATGCGGTGCGGAGATTGGTGCGCAGCCGATGGCCGGAGTCCTCTGCCAGCTCGGCGAGTGTGTCATAGCCGGCGAACGCCCGCGGCAGCGCCGAGGTGTAGGCGCGCAGTGTCTGCGGCGAGGTGAGCCTGCCCGAACGGCCACGATGCCCACCCAGCCATTGCAGATAGGCGGCAATCGCCTCGGCCGTGCTCATCCCGGACGGATGCTCGTCGACGGGCCGCAACGGACGGACGTTACTCATCGGGACCGACTCCCCTCCTACTTGCGAGATAACACGCCGAAAGGGGTGGGCCCCGTGAGCGTGTTTCCGCAAGAGCGCAACCCAGCGGTTGCTAGATAATACGCCATTATATTACAAGTATCTCGCTGGGTTTAGCGATTGAGGAACGGATTCTGGGCGGTAACGGCGCGGCGCTAGCAGTTATCCGGATGCGGGTAGAACACCGCCGTTAGGCACAAAAAAGCCCCTGGGCTTCCTGGACGTTCAGGAAGCCCAGGGGCTTTCGAGATCGTCATCAGCTACCGTCCGGGAGTGGACGGGCCGGATACGGCCCGGCCCGTCCTTCTACTTCCGATCCGGCTCGTAGCACTGGCAACACACGTCGCCATGCGTCGCCGGATTCCGTTCACAGCACACGCACACCTGCCCGTCACCTCCTCCCGCGTTCCTTCCTGCTCGACTGCCGCACCAGCTGCATCAGCAGCTCGGCAGCCACGATCAACGCGACCGGCGAGAACCCGGCAACAGCCATCCGCACCGGCACGGGCACCGGCTCACCCGGCGGCGGCAGCAGCGCCGTCCCGACGTTCGCCGCCACACTCACCACCAAGCCCCCGAGCAGCGCCAGCCACGGCAGGAACCCGGCCTGCTCGCCCGACCGGCTCCGCACGTACATCACCAGCGAGCCCGCCACGATCAGCCCGTCCGCCGACAACGGCAGCAGGAAAGACCGCCAGCCCTCGCCCGAGCGGGCCGCCAGCTCCCGCATGTGCTCGAAGCTGACCGTCGCCGCCACTGCCGCGACCACACCGACCGCGACCCACGCCGTGACCAGCACCCAGCGCGGCACCTCCTCCGGCTGCCGCCCGGCAGTCACCCGGCTGCCGTCGCCGCTGCCGCTCTGCCGCCGACTCACCGGCAGCGCTGCCGGAAAACGGCAATTCAAGCGGCAGCCGGGCGGCAGTCTCGCGCTTCACCTCGGCGATCCGCTCCCGGCCCCACCGCTCCGACCGGTCGAACATCTCCCCGAGCTGCCGACCCGTGAGCGGCAGCTCTGCCGCCACGCTCTGCCGGTACACCTCCCGGGCCTGCTCCTGCACGTCCACTGCCGTTTGTTCTGCCGTCATCACTACCGCTTGGTGTTCTTCTCGTACCGCTGGGCGTTCTTGTTCATCTCCACGTACGGCTGGTTCAGCTCCAACAGCCGGTCAATCCCCTTCTTCTTGCTGGCGTGCTTCTCGACCTCCTTCTCCGCCCAGTCGTCCCACACCGTGTAGCCACCATCCGGCGTCTCGATACCCACATACCGGCACCCGAAGATCGACATCGGCGGGCCTCCGTCCAACCCGGAGCCCTTCTTCTCGTCCTCGGTCGGCCCGTCCTTCAGGCGTCCTCCTCCAGTTCGAGTGCGTCGTCCAGTCCGGCCAGCTGGAAGCACTGTTCGCACTTTGGTGCGTCGATTTCGGCGCCTTCGCCGTCTTCGAGCCAGTCGCCGCACAAGGTGGGTACCGGTCCTTCTGGGCTGCCGTCGACGGCGTTGATGTGCATGACTGATGCCATTGGTGTGTGTCCTCCTCGAGCGTGCGTCAGGTGGGCTGGTGCTGGGTGGTGAGGGTGGTGATCGCTTCGGCCACGCCGGGGGTGAGCCAGATGGCGAGCAGGGCGAAGGTGGGAAAGACCAGCAGTTGTTCGACGGTCTTGCCGGTTTTGAACCGCAGTGGTTTGGGTGGGCCGAGTTCGTACCAGGTTTCGCCGGCGATCGGGATCGGCCACAGGAACGGGCAGCCGGACTCGGTGAGTGCGTCGCCGAGGCAGTGCACGATGCAGCCGAGCGTGACGGCGAGGCCGAGCCAGCCGTTGACGTCGGTGAGCAGCTGCAGCGGTTCGTCGACACTGAGCAGCCATGCCAGGGCTGCGGGGGCGACGAGCAGGAGCACCCAGTCGCCGAGTGCGGCTTCGGCCAGCAGTAGCCCGAATGTGACGATCGCGACTGCGACCCACGGTCCGCCGGCGTCGACGCCGAGGGCGGTGGCGGCGCCGAGCAGCACCGCGAACACCAGGGTGTGGGTCAGGTGCCGGTGACCGCCGCGGCAGCGTTCGTCGCGGGGGCCTTTGGTCCAGCCGTACAAGGTCTCGGACGCTTTGCGGAGCAGCCACGACAGGCCTTTCGTGACCGGTCCGAGTAGCCGGGACGGTGTCGCCGCCGGGTGATCGAGATCAGGGAGTAGAGCGAAACCGGCGGTGGTAGCTGCCAGCAGCACGGCCTGCTCGAGTTGGTGGTAGCCGAGAAGGCCGGCGGCTGCCGATCCGGCACACCAGCCGGTGAGTGCGTGGGTGCGGCCCATCATGACCGCGACACCCGTTCATCGTGGTTTTTCATGACCAACCATCCGAAATGATCAGGCCTCTGACCTGTGTAAACAGTGGAAAAGCCGCTCAGATCGCCTCAGGCGGGCGCAAACAATGTCCCCGGGCAATCACACGCGGAAGGTCGTGTTCGGCGCTCTACGAGGACACGTTGAGCGGCCCGATCCGGGTTCCGCGGGCTGCAGCGGTGTAGAGGGCGAGCAGGGCGTCGCGAGGTGGCGTGCAGCAGAGGTTGTCGAGGAAGATCGTCGGGTCGGGCAGGTCGACACCGCGTAGGAGGGCGATACAGCGCTGCTGCTCCAGTTCGGCGGCACATCGGGCGTAGTCAGCGTCGCGCTGATAGGTGGTGGCCATGGCGTCACCGAACGGGCGATCCGCCCACGCTTCGGCTTGGGCGTGTGCGTTGGCGGCCA
>Ga0207875_100193_pt1 | contig 42497 bp, 35 predicted proteins | sample CeladaPassage60A_FD_187476 | JGI IMG/M metagenome (GOLD analysis project Ga0207875, IMG submission 187476) | Cellulose-adapted microbial communities from the Joint BioEnergy Institute, USA - Passage3 60A (SPAdes) (version 2) | ecosystem: Engineered > Bioreactor > Continuous culture > Unclassified... | reverse complement strand
TGCAGCAACTGCTCGATCTGATCAACGAAATCGCAACGAAAGCAGGAAAAAAGCTTTCGGCTCTGATTCAACGTCAACTCCAGCAATGGATTGCCGCTTTACCCAACTACATTAAGGCTTGTTTGCCCATTTCATACTGCGAAAGTTGAGTTATTGTGAATTGCTTCGCGTTATTTTCAGCCGATCTCCGGTTGTATCCCATCCATGGAAAGCATGATGCCGCCGTGCTTACCGGCAACATTTATGTAATAAAACATTACACGATAGAATTGGATCACGGCTTATCGGGCCAACAAAGCAGGTTGACACCAGAAACAGACACCCATTATACCCCATAAACAAAATAAAAAGCGAATTTTCTGATATGCGTATTGAAAATCACGACAACAACTCTTATAATCATGTGTAAACAAATATAACACAATAAGGGATAGGAGTGAGAGAGAACATGACGTATGTGAGGCCGGATCTGATCGTGCAGCAGATGGTGGAGGCCGGGGCCAGGAAGGCGGCGCTGCCGGCGCGCCAATTGGTGCTGCGCGGTTTTCTGGGCGGCGCATTGCTGGCTTTCGCCACCACGCTTGCGTTCCAGGTGGCGCTCGAGACGACGCCGATTGTCGGTGCGCTGCTCTTTCCGGTCGGCTTTGTCATGATCGTACTGCTGGGAATGGAACTTGTGACAGGAAACTTCGCGCTGATCCCGCTGGCGGTCAAGGAACGGAAAGCGACGGCCGGCAGCATGCTGGCCAACTGGGCGTGGGTGTCGGTCGGCCACCTGCTGGGGTGCGCGGTGTACGCCTGTCTGTACGGCATTGCGGTAACGGCGATGGGCAGCAACATGGACGCGGCCATGGCCCAGCGGCTCATCCAGGCGGCGGAAGCGAAGACGATCGCTTACGAGGCGCTCGGGGCGTCCGGATGGGGGACCGTGTTCGTGAAGGCGATCCTGTGCAACTGGATGGTGACGATGGGCGTGGTGATGGGCATGACGTCCAGCTCGACGTCCGGCAAGATCGTCGCCATGTGGCTTCCGATTCTGACGTTCTTCGCGCAGGGTTTTGAACACGCGGTTGTGAACATGTTCGTCATTCCGGCCGGCATGATGCTGGGGGCGGATGTGAGCGCGGCGGATTGGTGGCTGTGGAACCAGATCCCGGTGCTGCTGGGCAACGTGCTCGGCGGGTTCCTGTTCACCGGCATGGCGATCTATGCCGCCCATCGCTCGAAGGGCGAAGCGCCGGCCGCAAGACCGCAGGGAACCGCCGCCGTGCTGCCCGCAGCGGGTCAGGCGGTAGAAGCGAAATGAGCGGCGGGCCGGGCAAGGTCTATTTGGTCGGCGCCGGACCGGGGCACGAGAAGCTGATCACCGTCCGCGGGCTGGAGCTGATCCGGGAGGCGGACTGCATCGTGTACGACCGGCTGGCGGGTCCCGATCTGCTGAAGGAAGCGCGGCCCCGGGCCGAGCGGATCTACTGCGGAAAATCGCCGCACGGCCACGCGATGAAGCAGGACGAGATCAACGCGCTGCTGGTGGAGAAGGCCGGGAGCGGGAAACGCGTCGTCCGGCTGAAGGGCGGTGACCCGTTCATTTTCGGCCGGGGAGGCGAAGAAGCGGCGTACTGCCGGAAGCACGGCGTGCCGATCGAAGTGGTGCCGGGCGTGACGGCGGCCGCCGCGGCCGCAGCCTGGGCCGGCATTCCGCTGACCGACCGGACGGCGGGGGCGGCGTCGGTCGCCCTGATCATCGGGCATCGGCAATGCGGCGAGCCGGCGGTCGACCCGGACCGGCTCAAGAGCCAGGCGACGGCGGACACGCTCGTCATCTATATGGGCATGAAAAACCTCGCGCTCATCTGCGACCTTCTGATGGAAGGCGGCCGACAAGCGGACACGCCGACAGCCATTATCGAGAATTGCACGATGCCCGGACAGCGGACGCTCGTGACGACGCTCGGACATGCAGCGGAGGATGCCGCCCTGGGAGGCTTCAAGGCTCCTTCGCTCGTGGTGATCGGCCGCGTCGTCGACCTGCTCGAACAGATTCACTGGTCGGGCGCAACCGTGCTCTACTCCAGGGACGTCCGCGCGGATGAGCCGGTATACCGGATCGGCTGAAGCCATTTCAATGATAACGGGAGGCATTTCTTATGAGAAAAAAGCTGGTTCTGATCGGCAACGGCATGGCGGGAGTCCGTACGGTGGAAGAGCTGCTCAAAGCTGATCCGAGCCTGTACGAGATCACGATCATCGGCAAGGAGCCGTATCCGAACTACAACCGCATCCAACTGTCCTCGGTGCTGCAGGGCGATAAGAAGATCGATGACATTTTCCTGAACACCTATGAATGGTACAGCCGGAACGGCATCACGCTGCACACCGGCGAGGAAGCGGCGCTGATCGACCGGCAGCGGAAACGGGTGCTGACCGACCAGGGCCAGGAGATTCCCTGCGACAAGCTGATCGTCGCCACGGGGTCGCTGCCGTTCATGCTGCCGCTGCCGGGTGCGGACAAGGAAGGTGTCATCGCGTTCCGCGACATCAAGGATTGCGAGACGATGATGGAGACGGCCCGCCATTACCGGAAGGCGGTCGTCATCGGCGGCGGTCTGCTCGGGCTCGAGGCGGCGAGAGGGCTGCTCAACCTGAAAATGGACGTTACGGTCGTGCACATTTTCCACCACTTGATGGAGCGGCAGCTGGACGAGACGGCGGCGATCATGCTGCAGGCGGAACTGGAGAAGCAGGGCATGCGTTTCCTGCTGTCGAAGCAGACGACGAAAATTATGGGCCCCAAGCGGGTGACGGGCGTCATGTTCGCGGACGGCTCGACCGAGAAGGCGGATCTCGTCGTCATGGCGGTCGGCATCCGGCCCAATGTGGAGATGGCCAAGCGAAGCGGCCTCGAGGTGAACCGCGGGATCGTCGTGAACGACTACATGCAGACGAGCGATCCGGACATCTACGCGGTGGGCGAATGCGCGGAGCACCGGGAGATCGTGTACGGGCTGGTGGCGCCGCTGTACGAGCAGGGGCAGGTGCTGGCGAAACATCTCGCCGGCGTGCCGACCGACCCGTACACCGGGTCGGTCACGTTTACCTCGCTCAAGGTGTCCGGCGTGGATGTCTGTTCGGCGGGCGAGTTCCGGGACGGAGGCAATACGCGCGCCATCCGCATCCATGACGAGGCCCAGGGCATATACAAGAAAATTCTCGTCCGGGGCAATCGGGTGGTCGGCGCGGTGCTGTTCGGCGACACATCGGACGGGCAGAAGCTTTTCTCCCTGATCCGCAAGCGGGCGGACATCAGCGCGTTCGGCAAGCTCAGTCTGTTCGGCGGCGCCGATGAAGCGGCGGCCGGCACGGATTGGGCGTCCGTGCCCGACGACGAGATGATCTGCGGCTGCAACGGCGTGTCCAAGGGCGTGATCGTGGACGCGATCCGGAACCGGGGCTGCACGACGGTGGAGCAGATCAAAGGCTGCACCAACGCGTCCCGTTCCTGCGGCCGATGCAAGGGCCAGGTGGCGGAGATCCTGCAGTATGTGCTCGGCGAACTCGGCGAGTCCGCGAGCGCGGTTCCGGCCAAGGCGGGCATGTGTGGCTGCACGACGCTGTCGCATGACGAGGTTCGCCGGGAGATCCGGTTGAAGGGGCTGCGCTCGACCCGCGAAGTGATGCACGTGCTCGGCTGGAGCAACCCCGAAGGCTGCTCGAAATGCCGCCCGGCGCTCAACTACTACCTCGGGATGCTGTTCCCGGAAGATTACGCGGACGAATCGGATTCCCGCTTCATCAACGAACGGGTTCACGCCAACATCCAGAACGACGGCACGTTCTCGGTCGTGCCGCGGATGTACGGCGGCGTGACGAGCCCGGAACAGTTGCGCAAGATCGCCGATGTGGCGGAGAAATACCAGGTGCGGATGGTGAAGGTGACCGGCGGCCAGCGGATCGACCTCCTGGGCGTCAAGAAAGAGGATCTTCCGAAAATCTGGGGAGAACTCGACATGCCGTCGGGCTTCGCCTACGGCAAGGCGATCCGGACGGTCAAGACGTGCGTCGGCTCGACGTTCTGCCGGTTCGGCACCCAGGACTCCATCCAGATGGGCATCGACATGGAGCGGAAGTTCGAGCGGCTGTACACGCCGCACAAGGTGAAGATGGCGGTTTCCGGTTGCCCGCGGAACTGCGCGGAGTCCGGCATCAAGGATATTGGCGTGGTGGCCATCGAAGGCGGATGGGAGATCTATGTGGGCGGCAACGGCGGCGTCGAACTGCGAGGGGCGGAACTGCTCGTGACCGTCAAGACGCCGGAGGAGGTGCTCGAATGGTCGGGGGCTTTTCTCCAATATTACCGGGAGAACGCGCAGTACCTGGAACGGACTTCGCACTGGATCGAGCGCGTCGGTCTGAAACACGTGCAGGATGTGCTGGCCGATCCGGAGACGCGCAGGGAGCTGAACGAACGGCTGGATGTCGCGCTGTCCGTGACGAAGGATCCGTGGAAGGAACGGGTGGAAAACCCCGAGCTCAGAAAGCAGTTCGAACCGATCACGATCGGCTGATGTCGGATGGGAAAGGAGAGAGGGCCATGCCCAGACACTGGATCGGAAACGCGGAGGACATTCCGAAATGCGGCGCCAGGTCGGTGTTTCTGAACGGACGCCAGTTCGCGGTGTTCCATCTGTCGGACGGGTCGTTCCATGCGGTCGAGAACCGTTGCCCCCACAAGGGCGGACCGCTGTCGGAAGGGATCGTCAGCGGCAAGTACGTTTTCTGTCCGCTGCATGACTGGAAAATCGACGTGACGGACGGCCAGGTTCAGGCGCCGGACCGCGGCTGCGTCCGGAGCTACGATGTTGAAATCGAAGGCGGCAAGATCTATATTCTACTCGATGAAGCAAACTGGACAGAAGCGGGATGAACGGCGCGCATGTTGTCGAATTTGAAGATCGATGTTGATCAGATCCGGACGTTCGTATGTGTGGCGGAACATGGCAGCATTTCGAGGGCGGCCGAGGCGATGGGGGCCAGTCCGTCGACCGTGAACAGCCGGATCCGGGCGCTCGGCAAGGAGCTGGACGCGAATCTGGTGGAGCGCTCCGGGAAAGGAGTCGCCCTTACGCCCAAGGGCGAGCTGCTGCTCGGCTACCTGATGCGGTCGCTCGACCTGCTGGAGGAAGGCGCGGCCGAGGTGAAGCGTCTGAAGTCGCGGGAGCAGCCCGCGCTGATTGCGGCGGACGCGGAGATCGGCACCTGGTTCCTGCCGCAGGTGATGGCGCTGTACCGGGAAAAATATCCGGACGTCCACACCAACGTGATGCTTACGGACAGTTCGATCATCATCGATTGGGTCATGAACGGCAAGGTGGACATCGGCCTGATTCAGGGGCCGGTCGTCCACAAGGGGGTCAAGGCGATGAAGATCTGTTCATCGCCCGTGATCCCGGTTTTCTCTCCCCGGCACCCGCTCGCGGACAAGGGGGTGCTCACGGCCCGGGATCTGACGGAGCACCGGCTCATCGCCCCCGGCCAGCCTTCGGATGAATGGGGGCGGATCCGCCAGTGGTTCGCCCGGCAGAAGACGGCGTTTCCTCAGGCGGTGACCGCCGATCATCCGGAGACCATGAAGCAGTTCGTGTACCGGGACATCGGCTACACTTTCAGCCCGCTGCTTGCCGTTCAAGAGGACGTGAAGTCCGGCCGGCTCCGGACGGCTGCCTTGAGGCCGGCGCTCCCGATCCATCGGGACGCCTATATGGTCAGCCACCGGAGCCTCCCGATGCGCCGGGTGGCGGCGCAATTCAGGGATTACTTGCTGCAGGAAGCGTTCGCTTCGTGAACGGCGGGAATCGGCGGGGAGGAGAAGGAAAGTGGACTTGCAGCAACTGACCACGTTTATGGCGGTGTCGTCGGAACGGAGCCTCGTCGGGGCGTCCCGCAAGCTGGGCGTTTCCCAGCCGACGGTGACCGCCCGCATGCAGCAGCTCGAAGAGGAACTGGGCGAGCATCTGATCATCCGTGCCGGACACGAAGCCGTGCTGACCCCTGCGGGCGAAGTGTTCCGCTCCTATGCGGAACGGGCGCTCCAGGTGCTGGCGGCCGGACTGACCCGGCTGCAGCACGAGTCGTTCGAACGTTCCCTGAAGATTGCCGGAACCTCGATGTTCAACACCTGCGCATTGCCGGCTCTGCTGGCCCGCTTCGACCGGCAGGAGAACGGGGTGCATATCCAGGTGCTGACCGGCTCGACGCCGGCGATCCTTGAATGGCTGCAGGATCAGGTGGCGGACCTGGGGTTTGTGTACGGCACGGCCGCAAGGCCGCATGTCCGGCTGGTGCCGCTCTACAGCGAGGAGCTTCACCTGTTCGTGCACCGGCTGCATCCGCTCGCGTCCCGGGAAGTGGTATCGCTCCACGATCTGCGGGACGAGACGTTCATCGTCGGCAGGCGCGACGACGACACGCGCGATCTGATCGAGAGCCGGTTCCGGCAGGAGGCGTTCCGGCCGGCGCATGTGATGGAGATGGATCACGTCAGCGGAATGAAGCAGATGCTGCTGGCCGGCATGGGGGCGGCGTTCCTTCCGGAATCCGCCGTCCGCGAAGAGCTCAGGAGCCGCAAGGTGAAGAAGCTCGAGCTCGACGGCTCCCCCCTGATGCAGCGAATCTCGCTCGCGGTGCCCGACCGGTCGTTGAACCCGGTCACCCACGCATTCGCGGTGTACATCCACAAGTCGTTCCGGGCGGACCCGCTGCCGCTCGAAGTCCGGCGGCTGCTGGGTCTCGGCTGACGTGAAAGGGGGGAGAGAGATGCTCAGCCTTGAGGGAAAACAGATCGCGGTTACCGGCGCCCGCAAGCAGGACGAGGTGAAACAGCTGGTGGCCAATTTCGGCGGCGTGGCGTACATCCGGCCCGCCCAGGGGACGATTCTGACCGACGAGGAGGAGATCGGACCGGCGATGCGGCGGGTGATCGCCGAAGGAGCGGACTGGGTGATCTTCACCACCGGTCAGGGGGCGCAGCGGCTGCTGGATGTGGCGCGGCAATCCGACATGCTGTGGGACTGGCTCCGCCTGCTCCGGACGGCCCGGGTGGCCGCCCGCGGCTACAAGACGCGCAAGTTTCTCAAGGAATGGGCGATTTCGCCGGCCGTATCCGACGATGACGGCACATCCGCCGGTCTGATGCGCGCGTTCGGCGAAGCGCCGCAGCTGGACGGACGGAAGGTCGTCGTACAGCTTCACGGGGAGCGGCCCGAGCGGCTGCTGCGATGGCTGGAGGACAACGGAGCGGTCGTGGAGACGCTCATGCCCTATATCCACGTGCCTCCTCCGGAATCCGACATCCGGTCGTTCCTGGAAGAACTGCAGGAGCGGAAATTCGACGCCGTGGCGTTCACGAGCGCGCTGCAGGTGCGCTATCTGTTCGAGATGGCCGGCCGGTTCGGGATGAAGGAGATGCTGCGCAGCCGGCTGTCGGGAGACGTGCTGGCGGCCGCCGTCGGGAAGGTGACGGCGGAGGCGCTGGAAGAGGAAGGGGTGGCGCCGGTGCTTCAGCCTTCCGACCAGCGGATCGGCTCGCTCGTCGTCAAGCTGGCGCGGTATTTTCAGACCGGAAGTTTCGATGAGTCGCAATAGGCATGAAGCGTCAAGGGGACCTGGAATAGCCGGGTTCCCCTTTTTTTGGTGCACAAATGCACCAGATCGGGGCGGTTGGCGCGCGAGCGGGCGAATCTGGTGCACATATGCACCATATCGGGGCGGTTGGCACGCGTAATGGGCGGATCTGGTGCACAAATGCACCAGATCGGGGCAGTTGGCGCGCGTAATGGGCGGATCTGGTGCACAAATGCACCAGATCGGGGCGGTTGGCGCGCGTAATGGGCGGATCTGGTGCACAAATGCACCAGATCGGGGCAGTTGGCGCGCGTAATGGGCGGATCTGGTGCACAAATGCACCAGATCGGGGTGGTTGGTGCGCGTATGGGCGGATCTGGTGCACAAATGCACCAGATCGGGGCGGTTGGCGCGCGTAATGGGCGGATCTGGTGCACATATGCACCAGATCGGGGCAGTTGGCGCGCGTAATGGGCGGATCTGGTGCACAAATGCACCAGATTGGGGTGGTTGGTGCGCGTATGGGCGGATCTGGTGCACAAATGCACCAGATCGGGGTGGTTGGTGCGCGTATGGGCGGATCTGGTGCACAAATGCACCATATCGGGGCGGTTGGCGCGCGAGCGGGCGAATCTGGTGCATAAATGCACCATATCGGGGTGGTTGGTGCGCGTATGGGCGGATCTGGTGCACATATGCACCAGATTCTTGCACATTGCGCAGATCCCCGGGCCGGATCACTTTCGCCTTGTTCCCGGGCTGCAGGAAAAAGGGCGGCAAAAGAGGCGAACCGCCCGCACGGGGACGGAAGGCGGCCGGCCGATCCGGAGCGGGCGGGAAAACGGCGGAAACCCGGTCAAGGCCGCTGCCCGTAAAACGCGCGGACTTTCTCCCAAGCGTTCACCCGGAGATCGATATGGCTGTACTTGTTCACGGCGCTCCCTCCGTTTCCTGTTGAATCCTGCGCAGCGCTTCTTCCCAATGCCGCCGCATCAGTTCCCGGATATAGACGTCATCGAGCATTTCCTGATGGATCGCGACGGTCGTCTTGCCCTGGCTCGCGGGCAGGACATACAGCTGCAGCCGGGACGGACGCTCCCATTCCGGCCGCTTCCAGGTCATGCGCAGCTTGCGGAGCGGCTCGATGACCGTCAGCTTGCCCGTCACGCCTTCTGCGGATGCGAACCCGAATCCTTTTTCCAACCGGAATTCCGGGACGCTGCCGATCCAGAGCTTGCGTCCGCCGGAGGAGAGCATGAAGTTCCATATCCGCTCCTTGCTTGCCGCGAGCGTCCGGCGAACGCCGATCTGCACGCCCGCGTCCTTCGTGGCAAATATGATTTTTCATCTGTTCGTGTGACCACATCGGGTCGATGTCCCGCTCCAGCCTCGCGATCCACTCCTCCCAGGAGACACCCGTCGCATCCTTGACATCCTGTCTGAAAACGATGCTCGCCACTTCCGCCTTCCCTCCTTCGGCCGGTCATGGCCCGATTATAAACGACAACACGGACACAGGTTGTCAGTGTTGAGATGAACGGCGGGCTGTTCCCGTTTTGCGCTTCATGCCGCGCAGCCTGTTTTTCGTTTCCGCATCGACGCGCAGCGATTCGATGGTTTTCTGCAGCGCCTTGTTGTAGGTGAAGTCGTCCAGCGCATTGTCCTGCAAATACGACATGGTCCGCTCGGGGGCATGGACATAGCAGACCGAGACGGCCCACGCGACGGCCATTTTGACATAGTAGCCCTCGTGCCGGATGCGGTCGAACCATTGCAGCACGCGGTCGAGATATTCGTCATCTGTGAAATAATTAAGCAGCATGACGACGCCGAAACGGATCTCGTATTCCCGGTCGGAGGCCAGATACGGCTGCAGGAACTCCCATACCCGCTGCTTGTGCTCCTCCGCGAACTTCAGCCCGGTGCAGAAACTGTCGCAGACGGACCAGTTGTCGATGCGCGGCACGAATGCGGCCGCATGGCGCAATTTCTCCTCAAGATCGGCTTTGGCATAGCCGATGACCAGCCCCTGCAGCATCGTCTCCTCGAAATAGCGGGTGTCCGTCTGCCCGAGAAACGCGCGCCAATCGCCCAGATCGCCTCGCGCAATCGACTTCGCCAGCTTGCGCAACGCCGGCAGCCGGACGCCCAGGATGCGATCGATGCCGATGTTCGGGATCAGCGACGACGAGAACTTCCGATACTGCTCATCCGCCAATTCTATCAATTGCGCTCTGATTGCCAGATGATTCACAAAATCCCTCCCGGGTCGCAAAACAACTGTTGTTGTCAAGAGTATAACAACCAGAAGGCCTCGCGACCAACGGGACCTTCGCATTTCTCGGCGATTGGAGGTTCGTTTCATGAAAAAATGGCTGATTTCCGGGCTCGCGGCGATGATGCTCCTGACGGTTTTCAATGTCGCTTACGGCGCGCGGACGATCAAACTGATCATCCGGGGCGAACAGGCGGCTTCGGACGCGTCCGTAGAGATCGTGAACGGCCGCGCCATGGTTCCGCTCCGGCTGGTCGCGGAACAGCTCCATGAAGAGGTTCGCTGGGACGCGAAGAGCGGAGCTGTGCATGTCGCCCCCGATCTGTGGGAACAGGATTTGCGCCGCCACATTTCGCGGGAGGATTGGGTGTATGCGCGCAACATCATCATCCGGTTTCTGATCGCGTTCGATGAAAGGGACGACGCGGGCAAGCAATTGGTCGGCGAGGATTTCGACGCGAATTTCATCGGCCCGGAGGTCGTCATCCCGCTGCCGGGGGTCGGCATGGATCTCGACACCATGGTCGACTTCAAATTTGTCGACGCGAAGTGGGACGACGAGACCGGAGAGCTGACGGTCCGAGTGAAAATCTTCTGCTGGCCCAACTACATCGAGGACCGGAAGGTAAAGATATGGGACTTCACCCTGCGCCCGGATCGTTCAGGCTCGGAACCGAGGTACAAGATCAAGAAAATCTGGCAGGTCGAAGAACGGAAATTGGCCGGCTACAACGCGTTCCCCGGCCTTCATTTCAAGATGGAACAGCAATAAGGCCGCAGCTTCATCCTCCCGATTGCATCAAACGTTGACGAAATGACATAAATGACATATCATTGAGACGTGCAACAGGGAAGAATCAGGCGACAGGAGCAATAAGGAATGAACAGTGATCGGCAACCCCTGTATATGAAAATCCAGGATCACTTCAAGCAGTTGATCCTGAAAGGCGAACTGAAGGAAAACGACAAGATTCCTTCGGAGAAAGAGCTGATGGAACAGTTCGACGTCAGCCGGATTACCGTCGCCAACGCCCTGATCCAGCTCGCGAAGGACGGCTGGATCTACCGCATTCCGGGCAGGGGCAGCTTCGTCAGCGGCCATATCGACAAGCGGCTGCTGAGCCAGGCCGCCGCGCGGCCGGAATTCGGGACCGGCTCGTGGTCGTCTTCGGATTCGGAGCGCCAGGTGTCGACGAAAGTCATCGGCCTCATCATGCCGGTGCTGGTCGACTATTTCGCGCTGCGGCTCATCCACGGCATCAACCGGGTGATCGGAGACAGTCCGTACCGGCTGCAGATCGTGCAGACGTTCAACTCGATCGAGCGGGAGAAGGAAGCGATCGCCGACTTCATCGAGAAAGGCGCGGCGGGACTCATCATTTTTCCGAGCGACGCGGAAACGTACAACGAGGACATTCTGGCGCTGAAGCTGAACGGGTATCCGTTCGTGCTCGTCGACCGGTATTTTCAGGGCGTGGAGACGAACGTCGTGCACAGCGACGGCTTCCTGGGCGGGAAGCTGGCCGTCGATTACCTGTGGAGCCTCGGGCACCGGGACATCGCGATCTGTTCGGACTCGCCCCTGTCGACCATTACGGTCGAAGACCGCATCAACGGATATCTGGAAGAACTGAAGAACAAGAAGGCGATGATCAACCCGGCGCTCATCCTGACCGATTTCACCGTCGACTACGACGGGGTGGACACCCGGCATCCGCTGTACCGGTTCGTCAAAAACCGGATGGCCACCGCCTACATCACGCTGAACGGGCGGCTCGGGCTGCACATTCACGCCATCTGCCGGCAAATCGGGCTCCGCGTCCCGGAAGATGTGTCGATCTTAACTTTCGACGACCCGTCTCCCGAGCTGGAGCAGTTCGGCTTCTTCTCGCACATTTCCCAGTCGGAGCACGAGATGGGCGAGAAGGCGGCGCGCATTTTGCTGGATTTGCTCGAATCTCCGCTGGCACAAGAGCCGAAGTATCACAAAATCGTGCTCGAGCCGGTGCTTGTGAAACGCAGGTCGACCGGCCCGGCGCCAGCGCAATAAAGGCAGCCGCACAACAGCATCGCCGCTTCGCAGGACAGCACTTGCGTCATTCGAGACGCAGGTGCTATTATTTTCGTTCGCACGCATCTTGACATAAAAGACATAGTAAAATATATTCAATAATGCAAATATGTCAAAACCTGCGATTGAAGGAGGCGCGATGGGATGGGACATGCGGATCCGCCGGCCGCGACGGCCGCAAAAAGGCGGACGAAGAGGAACAGAGACGGCCTCATAGCCTTCGTCATCCTGGCCCCGATGTTTCTGTTCTGGCTTATCGTTTCGGGTTTTCCCACCCTGTTCGGATTTTTCCTCGGTTTCTTCGACTGGGTGGGGTTGAACGATACGCCGAATTTCATCGGATTCGGCAATTTTGTCCACTTTTTCCAGAACAAGGTGTACACCGACGCGCTGTGGCGATCGATCTGGCTCGGCGGGCTGGTGACCGCCCTTACGCTGCTCGCCGGCTTCGGCGCGGCGCTGCTCATGAATCTCCCGCTGTTCGGCAAAGGGTTCTACCGCTCGATCTGGTACATTCCCGCCATTACGTCCACCGTTGCCACGACCCAGGTGTTCAACATATTCCTCGACACGAACAACGGCGTCATCAACAACGTGCTGAAATCGTTCGGCAAGGAGCCGATCGTGTGGCAGTACTCGGCGGCGTGGGGCATTTTCTGGATCGTGGTGTACTCGGTGTGGAAAGGCGTCGGCGGCGCGGCGCTGATCTGGCTGGCGGGGCTGCAGTCGGTCGACCCGGTGCTGTATGAGGCGGCTGCCATCGACGGCGCGGGCCGATGGGGCAAGCTGCGGTATGTGACGCTGCCGGGATTGAAACCGATTGCAACCTACATCATGATCACGAGCCTGATCGGAGCGATTCAAATCTACGAGCAGGTGCTGTTCATCACGAACGGCGGACCGTACGGACAGACGGAAGTGCTCGTGTTCCGGATTTACCGGGACGGTTTCTGGGACTTCAATCTGGGGATGGCCGGCGCTTCGTCGCTCATCATGGCGGTCATCGTCATCGTGATCGCGGTGCTCTACTACAACTGGTCCACCAAATCGGACAGACGGACGACGATCCCGGTCAAACCGGTCAAGGGAGGGCGATAAACGTTGGCCGAACCGTTCTGGCTGTCGCTTAGAAAACAGTTCACGCCGATCCATCTGCTGGGGCACGCGGTGCTGTTCGGCGTCGGTCTGGTGCTGCTGTATCCGCTCATTTTCATGATTCTGGCCGGATTTTACGACAAGAACGAATTCATGACGACGGTGCTGCGCGTCATCCCGATCCCGGAGGAGCCGACCCTGGCCAACTACCGCGCGCTGATCCTCGGCTCGAAGGACGCCGCCGTCTCGACGTACATGACGAACTCCCTCATCCGCACGGCATACAACACCTTCTGGGCGCTGCTGACGTCCTTCCTGGCCGGCTACGTGTTCGCCCGCCTGAAATTCAAAGGCCGGGAGCAGTTGTTCCTGATCATGCTCGCGACGCAGATGATCCCGGGCACGCTGGCCATCATCCCGACTTACCTGGAATTCGCGCGGTTCCCGTTCGCCGGCGGCAACTCCATCTTCACGGGCGGAACCGGCATTCTGAACACTTGGTGGGTGTATCTGATCGGCGGACCGGCCATCAATATCATGGGCACCTTCCTGGTCAAACAGTCGCTGGAGAAAGTGCCGATCGAGCTCGACGAAGCGGCGATCGTGGACGGAGCCGGCACGCTGCGCATCATTTTTCAGATTCTGCTTCCGCTCCAGCTTCCGATCATGGCGTTCATCGCCATCACGACCGCGCTCGGCACGTGGAACGATTTCATCACGCCCTTCTTCTACACGAACAGCGACAAGCTGCAGACGCTGCCGTCAGCCATTACGCGCATCTCCTCGGTCGGCGCGAGTCCGGGAGCGGTCATCAACTATCCGCTCATCATCACGCTGAGCCTCGGGATCACGGTTCCAGCCATGCTGATCTTCTTCTTCTTCCAGAAGTACATCGTGCAGGGGCTGGCCAACACCGGCATCAAGGGGTGACGCGCAAAAAAAGTTTTCAATATGACATATTAGACATATTGATTATGGTGAATCGTTGTGCTATGGTAAGGCTGCATATTTCATCAAAAAATGGAGGGTTGGGCAATGCGTTTCAAACGGGTCTTCATCACCATTCTGGCGCTGCTGCTGGCTCTCGGCATGGCGGCTTGCTCGTCGGGCGGCGGCGGAAATTCGAACGGCGCGGACGGCGGGTCGAACCCATCCGGCGGCGCCGGCGGGGACGCGAATGCCGGGAATTCCGGCGATTCCGGCAATGCCGGCGGGTCCGGATCGGATGGCGCCGTGACGATCACCGTGCTGAATGAAGGCGCGGTCGGCATCGGCGTCGGCGTCGTGTCGGATTTGCTGGTCGAGAAAAAGAAAGGGCTGCTGGAAGACGAGACGCTCACGCCGCGGGTGAAGGAGGAAGATTTCAACTACGAACCCGGCAAAACGGTGAACCCGCACTTGTTCGGCTATCTCTATCAACAGATCATCAACGAAAAAATGAAAGAAAAGAACATCGTGCTGAAAACGGAGGACTGGGGCTGGGGCGAGCCGCTGATCCAGAAGCAGACGGCCGGATTCCTGGCGAAGAACATCCCCGACATCATTGTCGGCGAGACGCAGATGCCCGGGTTCGCGCAGCAGGGGCTGCTGGAGCCGTTCCCGGACGACATGGCGGATTACATCCGCGAGAACATCGCGCCGGCGGCCTGGAAGCCGATGGAGTACGACGGCAAAATCTACGGCTTCGCCGCTCAGCCGGGCGTCAGCAGCCTGTTCTGGAACAAGCGGCTCGTGCGGGAAGCCGGGCTTGACCCGGACAAGGCGCCGGAGACGTGGGAAGCATTCGCCGCGAACCTGCGGGCTGTGACGGAAGCCGGAAAAGGCAAGTTCTACGGCGGCGGCGTCTACGCGGGACCGAACTTCGGCGGGTACTTGCGCTTCGGCACGCTGCTCGTGATCAACGGCGGCGGATTCGCGGATGATCAGGGCTATCCGGTGTTCAACAGCGACGCCAACGTGGAGACGGTCACCTTCCTCCGGGAATTGAACGGCTACCATCCGCCCGGTCTGATGGTGAACACGAACGAGGGCACGTATTTCGACGCGTTCAAGAAAGAGCAGATCGCGTATCTGATCGACGGGCCGTGGCGGGCCGCCGAAAGCGCCGCGCTCGGTATCGAGTACGGCATGGCGACGATTCCGTTGTCGCCGGACGGCCAGCCCGGCAACATTACGATCGGCGCCGCGTTCCATGCCGTGCCGAAGGACGCGAAGAACAAGGAAGCCGCTTTCGAATACATCCGGGCGATGTACAGCGAGGAGATCCAGCAGCTCATCGCGGATACGGGCGTCCGCTCGCCGGTGCTGAAGTCGGTCGCTGAAAACGGGGATTATCAGGCGAAGCATCCGGAAATGTACCAGCACTACCTCGCCATGGCGGGCAACGTGCAGGGGCTGCCGACGTTCGCGAAAGAAAACTCGAAAGTATGGCAAATCTTCGGCGACGCGGTGGCCAAGGCCATCATGACGAAAGGCGACGTCAGGCAAATTCTGGATGATGCCCAGAAGAGCGCGGAAACCGCGGTCAAGTAACCGTACCGGAAAATCGCAAGGGATAGGAGTTTTGGGAGCATGCCGTACGAACCGATTCCGAACATGTTGAGCAAAGCGAAGCGGACGATGTCCCGTTTGCAGAAGTCCATCTACGAACCCGTATCGGCGCTGACGGTGACGGCCTGGGTGACGAAAGAGCCGGTACCGTTCGAGGATCGGGAAAGCGGCAGGCGGATCCGGCTGCAGCCGGGCGACCAATGGGGAGAGCTTTGGGATTGCGCGTGGTTTCATTTTGAAGGGGTGGTGCCCGATGAGGCGAAAGGCCGCAAGGTCGTGCTGCTCATCGACGTGAACGGCGAACTGTGCCTGGTGGACGGCGAAGGCACGCCCCTTCAGGGCCTGACCAACGTCACCTCCGAGTTCGACTACACGCTCGGCCGCCCCGGCAAGCGGGTCGTCGACGTCAGTCCGGCGGCCCGGGGCGGAGAAGCGATCGATCTGTGGGGAGATGCCGGCTGCAACGATCTGTTCGGCCGCTTCCACGGCGGAACGCTGAAGGAAGCCGTCATCGCCGTATGCCATGAGGACATTCGCAGGCTGTACTACGACTTCGAAGTGCTGGTCGATCTCGCCGAGCAATTGCCGGACACGAGCGCGCGGAAGGCGCAGATCTGCCAGAGCCTGTACGAAGCGTCGAACCTGCTGTCCGTCATCGACGCGGAACGGGCGCGCGAGGCCGCCGGCCGGCTGGCCGCCGAACTGGCCGGCCGCGGCGGCGACCCGGCGCTTACGGTCAGCGCGATCGGACACGCGCACATCGACCTCGCCTGGCTGTGGCCGATCCGCGAGACGATCCGCAAGGGCGCGCGGACGTTCGCCACGGCGCTGCGCAACATGGAGAAGTACCCCGATTACCTGTTCGGCGCCAGCCAGCCGCAGCTGTACCAGTGGATCAAGGAGCGCCATCCGAAGCTGTACGACCAGGTGAAGCGGCGCGTCAAGGAAGGCCGCTGGGAGCCCCAGGGCGCGATGTGGGTGGAACCGGACACGAACCTGTCCGGCGGCGAGGCGCTTGTCCGGCAGATTCTGTACGGCAAGCGGTTCTTCAGGGACGAATTCGGCGTGGACGTCCGGGTGCTCTGGCTGCCGGACGCGTTCGGGTACACGGCCAGCCTGCCGCAGCTCATGAAGAAGTCCGGGGTCGACTACCTGGTCACCCAGAAGCTGTCCTGGAACGTGTACAACACGCATCCGCACCACAGCTTCCACTGGGAAGGGCTCGACGGCAGCCGGGTGCTCGCCCATCTTCCGCCGGAAGACACGTACAACAGCCCGGCCGCGCCGCGCTCGCTCGTCAAGATCGAGCGGAACTACGCGGACAAGAACGTGTCGAAGCACGCGCTCATGCTGTTCGGCATCGGCGACGGCGGCGGCGGTCCCGGCGAGGAGCATCTGGAGCGGCTCGCCCGGGAGCGGAATCTGGCCGGCCTGCCGCCGGTCGTCCAGGAGCCGTCGACCGCGTTCTTCCGGAAGCTCGAGGCCGAGGCGGACCGCTTCCCGTCGTTCCGCGGCGAGCTGTACCTGGAGCGGCATCAGGGCACGCTGACGACGCAGGGGCGGAACAAATGGTACAACCGGAAGATGGAGAAGGCGCTGCGCGAACTGGAATTCGCCGCATCGCTGCTCTGGGCGCTCGGCGGCGAGGCGTATCCCCGCGGGGAACTGGAGACCGTCTGGAAAGAAGTGCTGCTGTACCAGTTCCACGATATTTTGCCCGGCTCTTCGATTACCAGGGTGTACGCGGAATCGCTGGAGCGGTATGAACAGCTGTACGGCAAGGTTCACGGCATGATCCGGGACACGTACGCGCGGCTGGCCGCCCTGACGGGCCGGTCGGGCGAGCCGGTGCTGTTCAACTCCCTCCCCTGGGACCGGAAGGAATGGGTGCGGTGGAACGGCGAGTGGCATCATGTCCACGTGCCGGCGATGGGCAGCCGGACGCTGAAGGAAGCGGCGCAGCCGGGGGACACCCGAGGGCTGGCGGCAGCGGACGGCGTGCTGGAGAATGAGCTGCTCGCGGTCCGGTTCGACGCGGACGGCAGCATCGTCTCGGTGGTCGACAAGCGGACCGGCCGGGAGGCGCTCAAGTCCGGGGAAAAAGCGAACGTCTTGCGCCTCTACCACGACGACGGCGACGCCTGGGATTTCCCGCGGGACTACCGCGAGCATCCGGCCGGCACGATGGAGCTGCGAAGCATGGACTATGAAGTGGACGGCCCGAGGGCGATCGTCCGGCAGGAATACGCGTACGGCGAAACCCGGCTCACCCAGAACATCGTGCTGACGGCGGGCTCGCCCCTCATCGTCTTCGAGACGGAGGCGGACTGGAAGGAGTCTGGGAAAATGCTGCGGGTGTCGTTCCCGACCGGCATCCACACCGATCATGCGAACTGCGAGATCCAGTTCGGCTACCTGAAGCGGCCCACGACCCGCAATACGATGCTGGAATATGCAAGGGATGAAGTCTGCGCGCATCATTACATCGATCTGTCCCGGCCGGATTACGGCGTGGCGCTGCTCAACGACTGCAAATACGGGCACAGCGCGCTCGGCCATATCCTGGACCTGAATCTGCTCCGCAGCCCGTCGTATCCCGACCCGGAGGCGGACCGGGCCGTGCACCGGTTCACCTATGCGCTGTACCCCCACGAGGGCGATCTGGTTCAGGCCGGCGTCTGGCGCCGGGGCTACGAGCTGAACGTGCCGCTGACGCTGGTGGAACCGCAGAACCCCCAGGAACCGCCGGTTGCCGGCAAGCGCGAACCGGTGCAGCTCGTCCTCGTCGACCATCCGAACGTGATGGTGGAAGCCGTGAAGAAGGCGGAGGACAGCGACCATCTCATCGTCCGGCTGTATGAGACGGCCGGCGCAGCCGCCAGCGCGAAGGTCCGGTTCGGGCTGCCGTGCGTTTCGGTCGAAGAGACGGACCTGATGGAAAATCCGCTCGCCGTTCTGCGCGAGAACGGCCAGGAGATTGAGCTGTCCTTCGCGCCGTTCGAGGTCAAGACGATCCGGGCGGACATTCGCAGATAATGACGGGGGTGCGCGGCCTTCTGGCGAGGCCTTCAGGCGAGGCCGTCCGCCCCGCCGCATTTTCGGAGGTGGATCATGATCGAGCGAAGCCGCGAAGAGGAGCGCACCGGCTTCCAGGAAGGCGGCGCGTACGGGGAAACGTACGATCTGCAGACCGATTTTGTCATGGTGTACGGCATTAATGAATCGATGCCCGAGCGCATCCGCCAGTGGAAGGAGCGGGGCTACCGGGTGCATCTGATGACCGGCGTCTCCTGGGGCGGCTATCAGGATTATCTGAACGGCCAATTCGACGGCCGGGATCACTGGGACGAAGCGCAGACGTACCGTTCCGGAGAGCGCATCATCCACGGCACGTCGGAGGACATCCCCTATATGGTGCCGACGATCGCCTATTCCGACTTTCTGCTTGCGCGCATCCGCCCCGCCGTGGACGCGGGCGTGGACGCGATCCATCTGGAAGAGCCGGAGTTCTGGGTCGAAGGCGGATACTCGGAGGCGTTCAAGCGGGAATGGCGCAATTACTACGGCGAGCCGTGGGTTCCGCCCCACGAGTCGGAGGACGCGCAATACCGCGCCTCGAAGCTGAAGGCGTATCTGTACACGCGCTGCCTCGACCGGCTCTGTTCGGCGCTCAAAGCGTACGCGATGGTCCGGTACAACCGGCCGCTCCGGTTCTACGTGCCGACCCACAGCCTGATCAACTACACGCAGTGGCGCATCGTCAGCCCGGAGTCGAAGCTGCTCGATCTGCCATCGATCGACGGGTACATCGCGCAGATCTGGACGGGCACGTCCCGGACCGCGAACGTGTATGAAGGCCGGCGGGCGGAGCGGACGTTCGAGACGGCGTTTCTCGAATACGGGATCATGCAGGAGCTTGTGCGCGGCACCAGCCGCCGCATGTGGTTCCTGCATGATCCGATCGAGGACGATCCGAAGCGGACGTGGGCGGACTACCGGGAAAATTATTTCAAAACGCTGACCGCGTCGCTCCTGCATCCTGGTGTTTCGCATTACGAAGTGGCGCCGTGGCCGAGGAGAATTTTCGAAGGGAAATATCCCCGCGAGGACGGCAGCGGCAAGGAAGGCATTCCGGCGGACTACGCGACGGTGCTGCTTACGATCATGCACACGCTCGGCAACATGGACCAGCCGGATGTGGAATGGTTCGGAAACAGCGCGCCGGTCGGCCTGCTGTACGCCGATTCGGCGATGTACCAGCGGCTGCGCCCGGGGGCCGACACGTCCGGCTTCATGATGAAGTATGACGGCACGAACGCCGTGGAGCTGACGGACGAATACGCGCTGGAGCTGCTGCATTTTTCGCCGTTCTACGGACTCGCGCTGCCGCTCGTGAAGCACGGGCTGCCGGTCCGGCCGGTGCAGCTCGACAATGTGCGGCGTTTCCCCGGCTATCTGGACGATTACCGCGTCCTGATTCTGAGCTACGAGTTCATGAAACCCGAACATCCGGACCTGCATCCCGCCATCGCGCAATGGGTCCGGGACGGCGGCGCGCTCGTGTACGTCGGCGACGACAGCGACCCTTATCACCGGGTCCGGGAATGGTGGAACACCGGGAAGCGCGTTTGGCGCTCGCCGCGTGAGCACCTGTTCGCCTGCCTCGGGCTGGACCCGCAAGGTCCGGAGGGGATCGCGCGGGCGGGCCGCGGGCTTGTGCAATTCGTGCGCGCGCATCCGGCGCGTTTCGCGGAAAGCGCGGCGTCGGCGCGGAAGCTGCGCGACGCGGTGCGGGAAGCGATGGAAGCGCTGGGTGACCCGCAGGTCCGCTGGACGCCGGACAACGCGTTCATGATCCGCCGCGGCCCGTACGTCATCGCGTCGGTGATGGAGGAGTCCGCCCATGACCGTCCGCTGCGGATCGGCGGCACGTACGTCGATCTGTTCGAACCCGATCTGCCCGTCGTGCGGGATGTCGCCGTCGCGCCGGGCCGGCAGGCGCTCCTGTATGATCTGGAGTACCGGGCGGCGGACGGCAGGATCATCGCCGCGTCTTCGCGGATCGAGAGAATCGACGAGGACGACCGGTCGTTAGCTTTCACCGCGAAGGGGCCGCTGGGGGTGCGGGCGGCGGCGCGCATCCGCTGTCCGCACAGGCCGTCGCACGTTGTGCTTGACGCCGGAGAAGGCGGCGAGGCGCTGCCCTTCGACTGGGACGAAGCGACGAAGACGGTGCTGATCCGGTACGACAACCGCCCGGCGGGCGTACGCATTGCCATCTACATTTAAGCGAATGGAGGAGCAATATGGAGACGATGCTTCGCGCGCCTGCCGTGCCGCTGGTCACGGTGGACCCGTATTTCAGCGTCTGGTCCATGGCGGACCGGCTGACCGACGATTTCACCCGGCATTGGACGGGCAAGCGCAACGCCATGACCGGCCTGATCCGCATCGACGGAAGGCCGTTCAGGTTCGCCGGCAAGGTGGAACCGAACGCGGAAAACTACTACACGGAACCGCAGCCGATGACCCAGAAGCGGGTGCAGGTGACGCCGCTCAGCAGCATCTACGAGTTCGAGGAGGCGGGCGTCCGGCTGCAGGTGCGGTTCACGACGCCGCTTCTGCCCGACGACCTCGACCTGCTGTCGCGGCCGGCGTCCTATGTGGCGTTCACGGTCGGCTCGGCAGACGGGAAGCCGCACCGCGTGCAGCTCTACTACGATGTCAGCGCGGAATGGTGCGTGGACAACAGCGGCCAGCAGGTCGTCTGGCGCGAAGACGAGGCAGCCGGGCGGCATATTCTGCAGTTCAGCCATCATGAGCAGACGGTGCTGAACCGGTCGGGAGATGACCATCGGATCGACTGGGGGCAGTTCTATCTGGCGGTGGGCAAGTCGCCGGCTGTCCGAACGTATATCGGCCCGGCCGACATCCGGAAGCAGTTCGTGCGCAGCGGGGAAATCGACGGCGCATCCTGCCGGATGGAGATGCCGCAGGCGGTGCGGGACCGGCAGCCGGTGCTCGCCTTCACGTGGGATTGCGGCGAGGTCGGGGCGGAGGCCGTGTCGAACACGGCGGTGCTGGCGTACGACGACATCTATGCGATCGAATATTTCGGCGAGAAGCTCAAGGCTTACTGGAAGCGGAACGGGATGAGCGCGTTCGAGATGATCGCCGCCGCCTTCGACCAATACGAAGGCATTATGGCGCGGTGCGACGCGTTCGACCGGCGGCTGCTGGAAGACGGCGCCCGGGCGGGGGGCGGCAAGTACGCCGACCTGCTCGCCCTGGCGTACCGGCAGGCGATTGCCGCGCACAAGCTGGTGCTGGACCCGGAAGGCCGCGTCCTGTTCATGTCCAAGGAATGCTTCAGCAACGGCTGCATCGCCACGGTGGACGTGAGCTATCCGTCCACGCCGCTGTTCCTGCTGTACAACCCCGAACTGGTCAAAGGGATGATGCGGCCGATCTTCAAGTACGCGGCAAGCGAGGCGTGGCCGTTCGATTTCGCGCCGCATGACGTCGGGCAATATCCGCTCGCGGGCGGGCAGGTGTACGGGGACAACAAGCTCGAAGGGCAGATGCCGGTGGAGGAATGCGGCAACATGCTGATCATGGCCGCGGCGGTTACGCTGGCGGAAGGGGATGCGCGCTTCGCCGAGGAGCACTGGGGGCTGCTGTCGAAGTGGGCGGAATATTTGCTCAAGCACGGTCTGGACCCCGAAAACCAATTGTGCACGGACGATTTCGCGGGGCACCTCGCGCGCAACGCCAATCTGTCGGTCAAGGCGATCATGGGGCTCGCCGGCTACGCGCTGATGCTGGAGCGGATGGGCCGCGCCATTGACGCGGAGCGCTGGCGCCTGGCGGCCGGCAGCATGGTTGAACGTTGGAAGCAAATGGCGGTCGAAGACGACCACACCCGGCTGGCGTTCGGGGCGGACAACACCTGGAGCCTGAAATACAATCTGGTGTGGGACCAGATCTTCGGCACCCGCCTGTTCGGCGATGCATTGCCGCGGACGGAGACCGCTTGGTATGAAGCCCGGCGCAACCGGTACGGCACGCCGCTCGACAACCGGGCAACGTATACGAAGGCCGACTGGCTGGTGTGGGCGGCGTCCCTGTCGTCCGACCCTTCGGTGTTCGCCCGGTTGATCGAACCGCTGTGGCATATGCTGCACGAGACGCCCGACCGCGTCCCGTTCACGGACTGGTACGACACGGTGACGGCGCGTCAGGTCGGCTTCCAGCACCGCAGCGTCGTCGGCGGCATCTTCATTCAGCTGCTCAAGGCCAAAGGGCTCGGGTAACGAACGGACCGAACACATGGGGGATCCCCTGCCGAGGAGGCGGGGGATTTTTTTCGGCGGGGAAGACCGTTGGCGGATCGGCTGCTCCGAAAGCATCATTTTTTTGGCTAAAACTGTCGAACACCTTGAAAAATATAATTGATATTATCAATATAACAAATAGGGGCAATATGCTGCGGTGAGGAAACGGAATGGTTGTAACCGCTTCCGAACGTAAGCCCGAGCGGGAGGTGACACGGGAACAGGGCGCACCGCGACGGCTCCAACCGATTTCATGGGGAAAAGGGGATGGCGTGATGTATCGCAGACTCGCTTCCGTCCTGTTGGCAACCGTTCTGGTGCTGACGCTTGCCGTCGGAGGTCCGGCAGCGGCTGCCGGCGCGCCGAACGGTCCGGATGCCATGCCGGGCTCCATCGTCTGGCCGAAATCGCAGGCGCTTCCGAGCTTTGCGAAAGTGAAGCGGCTCGACGTGGCGGACGTCTTCGATGCACCGGGCGACGCCAAGCTGGTCCTGTCCACGCTGCAAGGGATCGTCAACCGCAAGCAGCCGCGCATTTATTTGATCGAAAGCGAAGAGGAAGGCAAATACACCTGGTTGAACGATCTGAACGTGCCCTACACCGTACATGAAGACTATTGGGAGATCGTCAGAAAGTACAAGAACGAAGTGAAAGGCGTCATCGTGTACGATCCCGCCGTGCCGGATTCGATCAACGTCGCGACGACGCTGGCGGGGATCCGGGACGCGGTGGCGGCAAGCCCGGATTATGCCGAGATGCTGGCCGCCGCGCCCTACAATCTGCCGGTGCTGGAAGACTTGCGGGGAAGATTCGCGAATCGCCTCGACGCTTACACCTGGCAGTTTGAAAATCTGTGGAGCCAGACGACGCACCGCATGCTCATCGGTCTGAGCCCCGACAAGCAGATCCGGATTCCGCCGGGGCTGCCGGAAGGCTTCCGGGTCATCGCCGAAGAGCCGACGCAGGAGCGCGGCGCGGCCAACCGCCAGGTGTACGCGCTCGACCTGACCGAGTTTCTGGGAGAAGAATCCGTCTACCTTCGCTTTGACGACGCGTTCCCGCAGGACGGTTGGGGCCCCGCCGTCCATGAAGTGAGGGTGGAAGCGGACGGGCAGGTGATCGCCCATTTCATCGCCGGCACGCCGGAAGAAGAGCTGTTCCTGTACGACCGCAACAACTCCCAGCTTTCGCCCGGCTCCGGCGGTCACCGGTTCGCCGACAACGGCCGCTACTTCGTCTACCGGTTCACGCCGCCGGAAGGCACGCAGCAGCTGGTCGCCCATGTGGACATGTGGAACCAGTTCAAAGTGTCCGCCGGCAACAAGCAGCCGCTGAATTCGGAGCAGAAAGAGCCGTACGGCTTCCTGCGCGACTACGCGGTGGCGAACCGGGCGATGGTCTTCTGGCTCGAATCGAACGTAACGGAAGAGCGGGCGCTGTTCGAGCGGATTCTGGCCGCGGTCGAACCGGGAACGCCTTACCTTGGGTGGTTCAGCAATGACGTGGCCGGGGAATTTACCGGCGTCGAGATTACGTCCAGCTACGGCGTGTATGTGCTGGCCGCCGACTGGTTCAGCAACATGACGGTGTTCTCCGGCACGAAGCTCACCGCGCCCGCGCCGAAGCAAAAAGCGAAGGCGCCCGAGCTGGAAAACAAAATCTATGTGACCTACGTGTACAGCGAAGGCGACAACCTGCAGTACAACCAGCACCGGATGCGCGTCCTGTGGGACGATCCGAACCGCGGCAAAGTGCCGATCAACTGGACGTCGAATCCGCTGCTGTACGACGCGGCGCCGGCATTTCTGGACTACTATTTCCGCACGGCGACGCCGAACGACCAGATCATCGCCGGGCCGTCCGGCGCGGGATACTTCTATCCCAACGTATGGCCGGACAACTCGTTCCCGACGTTCCTGAGAGAAACGTACCCGTACCTGCAGAAGACGGGGATGACGATTCCGTACGTGCTGAACCGCATCAGCGGCGACAACGTCCCGCTCAGCGATCGGAAAGCGGACGCCTACAAGGAGAAGTATCATGTCCCGGGGCTGTTCCTCAGCTGGGAAGGCCGGCACGGCGTGGAAGTACTCGATAACGGCATGCCGGTATCGATCGTTCACGGCATCAGCACGGTGCAGGACGGCAAGAACGTGCTGGAAGCGGCCAAGGCGAACTGGGACGGACAGTCCCCGCTGTTCGTGTCGCTCGGCATTCTGGCGTGGAGCATGACGCCGACGGATATACTCGAGCTGAACCGTTCGCTCGGGCCGGAATTCGTAACCGTGCGGGCCGATCAATATTTCGAGCTGGTCCGGAAAGCGTACGGGCTTCGTCCGTAAAGACCTGAAGCTGTGCTATAATGAGGGAACTCGCTTGTTCGGTTGCGGGTTCCCTTTTCCCATGATGACTGTTGAAGGAGAGAGGCGGGGCATGCACTTGATCGAACAATGGAAAGCGAAGGCGGACGGCGCCGTCCGGGTCATCGCTTTCGGCTCCAGCAACACGGAGGTGACCCTGGAGAACGCGGGCCGGCACAATTGGGTCGACTGGCTGAGCATTCAACTGCGGCTGCATGTCGGCCGGCACGTGCATGTGATCAACCAGGGCATCAGCGGCGACACGGCGGCGATGCTGCTTGCGCGGATCGACCGGGACGTCGTCTCGTACCGGCCCGATGCCGTCATCGTCACGATCGGCGGCAACGACGCGGGTCAAGGCGTGCCGCCTGCGGTCTATGCCGGCCAAATTCGCGAGATTTGCCGGATCTTGCAGGCAAGCGGGGCGGTGCCGATATTGCAAACCTATTACTGCCCGCTGTATCACGAAGCCGGCGACGGCTACGCCGCCCTGTTCGAGGCGAATATGCAGGCGAAGCGCGAGATTGCGGAAGAACTGGGGCTCGTGCTGATCGACCAGTACCGCCGGTTCGAACCGCTGTACCGCCGGTATCCGGACGATTATGCGAAGCTGATGCGCGACTGGCTCCATCTGAACCCGCTGGGCAACCTGCTGATGGCGCAGAACCTTTGCGACCGGCTCGGCCTGCCGCCGATTCCGGCGCCGCAGGATCTGTCCCGGGAAGCCGAAGCGATGCTCGCCCGAATGGACGAATGCGCGCCGCGGCTCCGTCCGTAACCCGGGCCGCGCAAGCAGCGTCCCGTAACGGCGGGTCCGGCGCGCTTCCTCCGGCCGCCGGGGGCGGCTGCGGGGGCTGTGGTGCAAAAATGCACCACATAGGGTCCGGTCGGCATGCTGCACATGGGGGCCGTACCCTTTGATCTCGAAGGCGAATCGCAGCTGTCCCCGAATCCGGACAAAGTCGACGAAATAGGGATGTCCTCTCCAATCGATGACCTCATATTCAGGATGCAGATCGTCGAAATGTCCGAAAAGCGGCCACCATACGCGTTCCAGAAACAGACGTTCGCCGTGGCCATGCCCCCGCTGCAGGCGGCTTCTTCTCTCCCCGGTTCTCCGTTTCAAATGAGCATTCAACCATTGCGCATGCATGTCTTCGAATCCCATCCAGACTCCCCCGTCACCGCGGCTTGCAAAAAGCAAAACCCCGAACTCCCTGATCGGCAGGGGAGTTCGGGGCGTGCTTCGCCGCAATTTTCCTTTATCTTACAAACAGGCTCAAGTTTCGTCAAGAGCACCTGGTCACGCCCGGGCCATTGCCTTCGCTTTGTTCGTCAAGAGCAAGGCGGGTACGGCCATCGCCGCGGTCAGCACGGTGGCGACAAGAAAGCCGGTGTGATAGGCGGCGGCTTCATGCGGGAGATCGGGAACGGCTTGCCGCAACTGCAGCGCCACGACCGTTGCCAGTACGGCGGAACCGAAGGCGCCGCCGATATTCTGGATAATGCGCGTGGCGACGCTCGCTTGCGGGACCTGATGGCCGGCGAGCCCCGTATAGGAATCCGTCATCACCGGAATCGTGATGCCGCCGACGCCGATTCCCCGAATGAACAGCGCAAGGCCGATCTGCCAATAAGGAACGTCCGGCGGGAAAAGAATGAACGGAACGGTTCCCGCGACCGTAATCGCCGTGGCGGCCAGGACGATAATCCGGGCTCCGATTCTGTCGGTGAGCGTCCCGATCACGGGTCTTGCGAGCAGCATGCCCGCGCCTTGCGGAATGAGCGATAGCGCGGCGAGAATGACGGAGTCATGCCGTACATTTTGAAAGTACAAAGGCAGCAGCAGCATGGCGCCGTTCGTCCCGAAGCCGGCCAGGAACAAGGCGATGACGGACCCGGTGAAGCTTCTGTATCGGAACAGGCCGAGGGGCACGATGACGGCCGAGGAACGGACTTGGGCGTAGACGACATAGGCGATCATCAAGATAACGCCCAGCGCAATAAAGCCGATCGAAGCTCCGCCGCCAAGACCGTCGCCTTCCGTCCCCCGCGAGATCCCGTAGACGAAACTTGCGGAAAGTCCGCCCAGCAGCAGAATGCCGATCCAATCCAGCGCAGCGCGTCTGTTGGTGGCGGGAAATCGCGGCATTTTCACGTAAATCAAAGCCAGGGCGATGATTCCGATCGGGACATTGATGTAGAAAATCCAGCGCCACGAGACATACTCCACGAGCAGACCGCCGGCGACCGGACCGAGGATGGGACCGAGAATGATGGGCAGGCCCACGATGGCCATCAAACGCCCCATTTGATCCTGTCCCGCGGCTTGAACAAGCAGCGTGGTCAGCAGAGGGATGATCAGCCCCGCGGCGAACCCTTGCACAATGCGGAACGCAATCAGGCTTTCGATGTTCCAGGCCAACCCCGCCAGCAGGGAACTGAGCAGGAACAGCAGCTCCGCGATGAAATATACGGCTTTGCCCTCAAACCGCTGGACCAGCCAGCCGGAGAAAGGGACGGCGATGGCCAGGGCCAGCACATAGCCGGTCATGACCCATTGCACCGTCTCCAGCGAAGCATGAAAATCCCGGCTGAAATGATTCACCGCGATGTTTCACCATGGTGGTGTCCAGCATGGGGGCGACCGCTCCAAACACCAGCACCAGCGCGACGCGGACCAGTTCCTTCGGCAGTGTTCCGTCGGTTTGCTTCACTTGCGTCCACTCCTCAATTAAGGTACATGATGTATCTTATTTCCGGAATGAAGTATACACGCTTTGCGAATAAGGTGCAACATGTATCTTATATGTTGTATAATGATTGCAGCATCTTTCGGGAGGAAAAGCCTTTGAAATCGGAACGCAGGCGGGGAGAGGAACTGGAAAAGGCGATTCTGGACGCTGCGTACGAAATCATCGAAACATCGGGGTACGAGGAAATGACCTTTCAACGCGTTGCCCGACAGGCGCAAACCAGCCGAACGGTCATTTACCGCCGGTACGAAACACCCGTTGATTTGCTGCATGCCCTGGTCCTGTACAGGTCCACCCGGGCGATGGGCGGCAGAATGATCGACTTGTTCCGGGACCAGGGAAGTCTTCGCGCCGATTTGCTTGAGGTCGTCGGCATTTACCAGCGGTTTTTCGACGCCGTCGGGCAGAAGCTGATGAGCGCCGTGATGACCGAATTCAGCCGAAATTATGAACGGTTCCGGGACTGGTTCGAACGGGCGCTCGACAGCAATGTGAGGATGATGCAGATCGTAGAAGCAAATGCCAAGCGGCGCGGAGAAATTACCCATGATTTTACCGAGATGCAAATGCGTCTCCCCTTCGATCTTTTGCGTATCGAAAATGTGATCCGCCACGAGAGAATCACTGCGGCGTATTTGACCCGTCTGGTGGATGAGGTGCTGCTGCCGGTGTTCTCCAAGAAATATTAAGCTGCCCGACGGAGGTGAAGGCGGATGGACAACCTGGTTGAACTGGCGACACCGTTTGTCATGTCGGTCTGCATCTTCTGTTCCATTGTGATGCTGACATTCGCAAGGCCGCATTCCGTTCCGGAGCTGTACGCCTGCCGCCGTGAGGCCGACGCCGGTGCAACCCTGTTGTCCGTCTGCCGCAACACCGCGATCAACCCGATCCGGCGGTGGATTGCGGGTAAAGCGCAGCGGAAGGAAGCGCCGGGTGATGAAGAAGACACGGGTTGTCCGCTCCTGCACATCACCAAGAAACGAATTCGGGAGGGCAACCGTGAAAAAAAATTCGAAGCATCCTTGGGTCAAGCCGGCCGTCATCGCGCTCTTTGCCGCAGTGCTGCCCTTTGCGCTCGGCGGGTGTTCGGCGTCGGGATACAACGCGCCGATTGACGCGAATACCCCGGGCGTGTGGAACCATTATTTCGTCTATCCCTTCTCGTTCCTGATCATCTATTTCGCCAACCTGTTCAACGGCGATTACGGGCTGTCAATCATCTTGATGACGTTCATCATCCGCACGGCGATCATGCCCCTGATGCTGAACCAGACGAAGAAGCAGCTCGCGATGCGCAAGAAGATGGAGGCCATCCAGCCGGAGCTGCAGGCGCTGAAGGACAAGTACAAGAACGACAAGAGCCCCGAGGCAGCGAAAAAGATGCAGCTGGAAACGATGCAGATTTATCAGAAGCACCAGTTCAATCCGCTCAACATCGGCTGCCTGCCGCTGCTCTTGCAGTTGCCCATTACGCTCGGCTTTTATTACGCGATCCGCCGCACGCCGGAAATCGCCGAACATGATTTTCTGTGGTTCAGCCTGGGGAAACCCGACATGATCCTGCCGGTGATTGCCGCTGCCGTGTATTATGTCCAGTTCCGCGTGTCTCAATCGTTCAGCATGTCGGCGCAGCAGGGAGAGAACAAGCCATTTGCCGTGCTCGGGCTTCTGTCGCCGATCATGATGGGGATATTTTCGTTTGCGATGCCCGCGGCGCTGCCTTTATACTGGGCGGTCGGCGGCATCTACATCATTCTGCAGACGCTCGTGTTCAAAAAAATGTTCGCTCCTGACCGAAAGTCCGCGTGACAGCGCAAAAACGGATGCAACCTCCGCTGATGGAAGGTGCATCCGTTTTGGCGTCGACTGCCCGGAAGGGAGGTTATGGACAAACGGCAAAAAAAGGTTGTTCCCCGATGAGACTTGAGGGGGAACAACCCTTTCATCACTTCAGTTGGTCAAGCCCAAAGCGCCTTCCGCCTTCAGACGAACGCCCCGGTATTCGAGCACGACGTAGACATGGTAGGGGCCCGGTGTCCAACCTTTCTTATCCACCCGAATCTGATCGGAAGTGCCGCTCCAGTTCTTCGTACCTCTAGCTATCACTTGAGCCAGAACATCATCGGGAACGTCCGGTTCCGTTGCGATCCGGACAAGATCGTCCTCCGAAGCGTCGTGGATCGGATTGTCGCTGATGACGTAATACACCGTTCCCTCGGCGTCGATCGGCGTATGGATCAGGCAGATCCTCCAATAATCATCGTCCGGATTGGTCGCGTCGACGACCTCATCCAGCCTGAACACTTTGGTATCAATCTCTACGGTCAACAGATTGGACACCAGCGAACCGCTGTCGTCGGTGCCGACGATGTAAAGGTTGAATTTCAGATCCACAGGCGTCTCGAATTCCAGCTTCACCTTGCCGTCGGTCGAGACTTTGCCGGAATCCATGGTACCGCTGGGAAGCCGGCCATGAATCAAGTCGTCCGCGGTCGGGACTTCCGGGTCGGATTCGATGACCAGCGCATAGTACAGCGTGGTCACATTGGTGGATGTGACGTACACGGAGGTGGTCACATTGACTGTGACAATCGAGTCCGGATCAACGGAAACGGTCGCTTCCGGTGTCGGCTCCGGCTCAGGTGTCGGCGTCGGCGCCGGTGTCGGCTCCGGCTCCGGCTCAGGTGTCGGCGTCGGCGCCGGTGTCGGTGCCGGCGGCACGTAGAACTCCGGATCGGATTCCACCGCAATCGAGGCTTGCGCCAGTACTTCATCCGACAGCGAGCGAATGGTGACGGTGAGCGTCGTGTTCGCCAGATGCGAGCCGGCCGTCACGCGGACGGCGGCCGCGCCTCCCGGGCCGGCGGCCAATTCCTTCGCCGATTGCCGGCCGTTCGCCGTCTCTTCCGCCTTCAGATTCTCGTTCAACCAATCGACATCCGTGATGAGGTTGCCGTATTGATCATAAGGCCGCAGCAGCAGCCAAGCGGATTCGCCTTTTTTCAGACTGCTGACGGGCGCGCCCGTGTCGTCCGCGAAGCCGTCCGTTTCGACGGATTGGACAACCGGTTCGTCGCCGACCTGATAGTCGCGCATCGCGTGGATCTTTTCATTCACCAGAAGGTGGATATCGACCCGGTTCTCGTTCCAGCCGGCCAGATTCACCAGCAAGGCTTGGCGGTCGGGGTGCGGCTTGACATCGGCGGACGACGCGACATCTACCTTCAGGTCTGCGGGCGGTTCGGACATCGGTTCGCCGTATTGGTTGTACAGGATGTACGGCACTTCGACGTTGTCCGCGCGGGGAAGCTGATCGGCCCCGCCGAGCTCGACCCGGGACACTTGTTCGGGCTCTACCGTGTAGCTAAACGTATAGACGGCTGTTTCTCCGTCCTGCTCGACGGTGAGCTTGGCTTCATATTTGCCGGCTTCGGCAACATCGCTCAGGACGACCGTGACCGCGCTGCCGCCGTCCCATTCCAGCGATTCGATGCCGACGGCCGTTCGATCGCCGACTTCGCCGATCCGTTCGATCGCGACGGACGTCGCGTCCGGATCGAATGATCCCTGGAGATCGATGCTCACCGTGCGAACACCGGTCTGTTTCGCGGACTTGATCCACTTTTCATTCGAGACCGATTCATATGCGAAGTACGAGGCCTCAACCAGCAATTGCCGGGATGCAGGCACGGTGTAATCCGACTGCTCCGGAATCAGCCCGGCCGCCACGGCGGCCGCGACATACGAACCGGCCCATTCGTCGGCGCCTTCCACCGTGGCGTCCTCGCTGACTTCGATTCCCAGCGCCTCCACCATGATCTTTGCCAGTTCCTGGATGGTGACGTCTGCCGACGGGTCGAAAATGCCGCCGCCCCGTCCTTCCAGAATGCCCGCCTCGGTCGCCGCGCCGATGAAGCCCTCGGCCCATTTCGCTTCGTCGAGATCCTTGTAAATGTCGGCTGCGCCGGCATTTTCGTCCAAACCCAAAATCAACGCAATGATCTTGGCGGCCTGAGCCCGCGTCATATTTTGATCGAGGTGAGCCTGGCCGTCCGGAAATCCGTCGAAGACGCCCGCCTCAACCAGCTTATTGTATTTTTCCTCGGCGCTCGTGTCCGCCGCGTGGCCCGCAATCGGATTCGCGATCGCGGCGATCAGCAGCAATGCGGTGAATACGTGGATCATCCTTCTCCACAAGTTCGGATCACTCCTTTCATGCTCATCCATTCACAAACGTCCATTTTACAACCATGCCGGATGGCCGGCGTGTCTTCAATCGGTTCGAATCCGCAGGTTCACCCCTCCCACAGCGTATTCATGATCCTGGATGTCTGGCGTTCTCCATTGCTGTCTAATTTTATATCGGATTATGGATAGGAATCGATAACATTATATCAATTCACACGAAATAGAAAGTAGACAAATTTTTGGGCGTTGGTTTTCACAGTAGACGCTTTTTTCCTCGTATGGCATAATCATGATAATTTGCGGTCAAATTTCTTAAGGCGGGTGCGCAGATGACGAGCGGTCAAATCAAGTACGTTCACACCAACCTGGTCGCGAAAGATTGGAGGAAGCTGGCGGACTTCTATATCAACGTTTTCGGGTGCAAGCCCCTGTATCCGGAGAGGGATCTGTACGGGGCATGGATCGACAAGGTCACCGGCATCGAAAACGTGAGAATCCGCGGGATGCATTTGGCGCTGCCCGGGTACGAAGAAGGCGGGCCGACGCTCGAAATTTTCGAATATGAACCGGACAGCCTCAGAGATCTGCCGAACAAGATCAACCATCAGGGGTTCGGGCACATCGCCTTCCACGCGGATTCGGTGGAAGACGTGTTGAACCGACTGATCGAGCACGGCGGGAAGCCGCTCGGGGAAGTCGTCACCCGGAAATACGAAGGGATCGGGACGTTGACCGTCGTGTACGCGGCCGATCCGGAAGGCAATTTCATCGAAATCCAGAACTGGAGCTGAAGGCGCGAAGGCCCGCCCCGCGGCAATAACCGCAGGCGGGTCTTCGTCCGCTTACTTGCGGCAGCAAAGCTTCCGATACGCCCGCGGGGACCGGCCCGTGAACCGGCGGAATACCCGGTTAAACGGAGTAAGTCCGGGAAAGCCGACGGCGAAACAGATTTCGGTAATCGTCTGACCGCTGTCCGCCAGCAGACGCTTCGCCTCTTCCACGCGAATCCGGTTCAGATACTGTTTCGGACTCATTCCCGTGTATTTCTTGAACATCCGCTGCAGATGAAAGGCGCTCATGCCCACGCGTCTGGACAGCCTGTCGAGCGTCCACATGATGTGGTACTCCTTTTCCAGCAGTTCACGGACCTCCCGAACCCATGGTTCATGGGGATCGTACACCGCTTCCAGCAGGTCGGGGCGGCATCGTTTGCACGGGCGGTATCCTTTCTCCATCGCTTCCCGGGCATTGATGAAGAAATCCACATTTTCCCGTTTCGGTGTTTTCGATTTGCAGGATGGACGGCAGAAAATCCTCGTTGTCTTCACGCCGTAGTAGAAGATCCCGTCATATTCCGCGCGGCACGCGATCACCGCGTCCCACAGATTTTCAGGTTGCATCTGCATGCCCGTCGCCTCTCCTCGTCCCGTTGCGCCGGATTGCGATTGTTCGTGTCATGCTTTTTCTCTTATACAAAATATACAAGATTGAAACCAGGATGGGCAGCATCACGTGAATGCCCAGAAAAGGGATGAACGCACACAGCATGACAAGGGAAACCAGTCCGCTCAGCCAAGGCAGCGATAATCTTCTGTAGATTTTCACAGCCGCGGCCATCGACAACACATAGACGACCATCCCCAGCGCGTTCGGAATAAACAACAATTGCGTGAAATGAACATGAAACAGCGTGGAGACCGCAATGCCGGCGCACGCAAAGAGAATGACCAGCCAGACCACCCGGGTCGGCGTCCCGGTGCGCGGATGTTGGTATTGAAGCCAGGCGGGAAAAGCCTGATCCCGGCTCAAGGCATATCCGAGCTGCGCCAGACTGGCGACATACGCGTTCACGGTGCCCGTGCAGATGATGAACGCCAGAACGGTCGTGGCGTATTGCGCGGCGAGACCGAGAGAGCGGCCCAGCATGATGCCGAGGGGCGCGGAATCGGTTTCCGGACTTCCGTAGGTTCCGCTGCCGATGGTCACGAAGCTCAGTGCCAGGAATACCGCTCCCGTGATCGCCGCGCTGATCATGGCGCTCCGGACCATGTCCTTCTCCGGGCGAGCGAATCGGTCCGCCAGGCTGCAGATCGCCTCCCAGCCGAAAAAAGACCAGAAAATGAGGACAATCGCCTCGCCGACCGCCTGCGGCCCATTTGCAAAGAACGGACTGAACTGGTCCGGCCGAACGTGGGGGATCGTCGTTACGACGGCGATGAGCAGGATGCCCAGAAGCAGCGAGCTGAAGAGCAGGGACACCTTCCCGCTGATCCGGATGCCGAAATGGTTGGATACGCCGCCGAGAAGCAGGATCAAACAGGCAAGCAGCGAAGTTTCTCCTGCGGACAGCCCGAAGGCGGAAGCCGTATAGTAAGCTCCCGTCTGGGCCACGATCATCTGTCCGACCGATGCGGTCAGAAAATAAAACCAGCCGACCAGATTGCCCGGATGTTCGCCGAAAGCGATCCGGACGAAGGTGGCGGCTCCGCCGGCATCGGGAAAGGCGCGGGACAGCGAAGCGAAGGTGTACGCAAGCGGAAAACTGAACAGGATCATGATGATCCAGGAGAGGAGCGAGGCGGGACCGGCGACGGTTGCCGCGCCGGAAGACACAAACAGAATGCCCGACCCGAGAATGGCCGCGATGTACAGCGCGATCGCCTGCGGCAGGGTGATCTGTGCGTTCATGGCAGATGGCCTCCCTCAGACCGCAAAACTGGTTGATGGACGCGCGTCTGCCAAACACTTTACCGGTTGGCGAACCGGAAATCATCGCGGATTGTTGCGATTCAATTCCTGCCGGGCCGCTTGATACAGCGGTCCTGTTGCGCGTATTCTTAATGCACGACGAAGCCCCGATCATAGAAGGAGAAGTTTGCATGTTTTCCGATCTCGTTACCGGCGATGGATTGCTGGACAAAACAAAAGTGCTGGAGTGGGAAGCCCTTTACAAAGGCATGGGCGGAAAGACGGTTGAACGGTTTACAATCCGCACCGATAAGGGCGTCGCATCCTATATTTTCAAGCCGTTGAACAACCGGGAAGCGGTCGGCCGGGAAGCGTGGGTGCACCGCAGCCTTCTGCCGCATTTGCCGCGGATTGCCGTGCCGAAACTGCTCGCCTCAGCCCCTCACCATGATCCTGACCGCTATTGGACCATTTTCGAAGATTTGGGGCCGCTCGAGCATCAATTGTCCGAAAATGAAGTGGTGCAGGCTGCCTCGCTCATTCCTTGCTGGCATCAGCTGCCGCTGTCCCTCATTCCCCGCAGTTTGAGAGGAAACAAACCGCTGTACCGCGATATTTTGCGCCATGTTCACCGGAACCGGGAACAGGCGGAGAGCCTTTTGCTTCGCCTCGGCATGCCGCCAAAATGGATCAGCCCGCTGCGACAGATCATTCTTGGAGCGGAACAGACGGTTGATTCCGAAACGGTCGTCTCGCACGGCGATTTCCATCGCGGGAACATCGCCGTTGCCGGCGGCGAAATTGTCATTTTGGACTGGGAACACGCCCATCGAAATTCGCCGTTTTGGGACCTGTACAATCTGCTCGATTTGACCCATCCGGTCTTTCGCAGACAAACGAGCGACGCGCTCAGACAATCCGCGCTGAACGCCTACATCGCATCAAGGCGCCGTCTTGGTTGGGAAGAACCGCCCGGCTTTATCCGATCCTATTACGAATATGCCGCCGTCCACTCCGTCTGGATGCTGCTGCTGATTCAAGACGATCTGCAACGGGATGTCTGGCTCGATTACGTTCGGCGGCGATTCCGCCATCCCGCCCGGCGGCTACGCGGCGCGGACGGCGAAATTGCTGGGCGCCGATCTGATCAACCTCGGCATGGCGGGCGGCTGTCATCTTGAGCCGGAGATGGCCGATTATATCGCGGAGCGGACGGATTGGGATTTTGCCATTCTGGAGCTCGGCATCAATGTCGTCGGCTTCATGGAGGAGGACGAATTCGAGCGCAGGGTCGGGTACCTGCTGGAGCGGATGGCCGGGCAACACCGGGACAAATGGGTGTTCTGCATCGACATGTTCACGTTCCACGAGGATCGCGATGGCGACAACGGCGGCAAGATCCGGCGTTTTCGGGAAATTGTGCGGGAGAAGGCGAACAGCCTGAATGCCTCCCGGCTGGTGCATCTCTCCGGCCGGGAGCTGCTGCCCGAATTCACCGCGCTGAGCATTGACATGCTGCATCCGTCGACGGAGGGCATGGCCGTGATTGCGTCGAATCTGGCCGCGAGGATGTCCGCGTTCTTGCGGTGATGCGTTTTCCTGTTCTTAATGGGCAAGCGGGGAAAACTTAACGGGCCAATGGATTGTTGTAATGCATAAACAACGTCCCGTTGATTTCCGAGACATAGGCCAGTTTTTTTTGCCACAACCTTTGATTTGTCAAGCAGGTAAGCATGGACTTCATCGAAATAACCCGGACTTTTGCCGGAAGATGATGTTCTGAATACCAGCAGGGCGTTGGTGATTTTGCAAGTCCTCCGGGCCATGGCAATTAACTCGGCAATACGGTCCTGGTTCTGTACGTTCATGATGCCGATGACATTTGCCGGCATGCACTCCCGCTCGCAAAAGAGCTTGTCCAGCGTTTCTTCGTCTTTCTTGAACAAATTCTCCCGCTCAAGATGAAGGACCAGATCATGCCAATATTCCCCGTCAAAGCTGCCCCACCAGGACAGGTCCATTGGTCTGACGGATCCGTTGCAGGTATCTTCGGTAAAAGGATAATACCCCAGCATGGAGCCGAGCCGGGAGAAATACTCGATCTCGGTCATGGTGAACGAGTGCTTGCCGTGATGGACGGTCAAGTTAAGGGTGTGGTAATTGCGAACGTAACCGTCGAATATTCGCATCAGGTCCAGCTTCATCATGTCACATCCCGGTTCTTCCGTTGAATCATCTTGCAATTGTCAAGATGGTCAATTCCCGCGGGTGCATGTCGGGTCCGCCTGTCAACGGCGCGAAGGCTTGATGCCGAACAGCCATCTCAGCACGGCGATCCGCCTGATGACCTCCTCGTACAACGACCATGACGCGGCGAAGGAAGCCATCAGGATGGCAACATATTGGGCATACGGATTCCTTTCAAACTGCACGACGTAATACCCGATCGCGACGATGACGGTCTGGTGGATTGCGGAAAAATCGGCCGCTCCGTGAAAACGAACCTGCAACCAAAGCCATGCCGGAACCGTCACCAGGAGCGTCAGCAAGGCACGCAAACGGCACCTGGCCGCTGCAACTCCCTAAGACATCATGGGCAACGTCCCCGCCTGACGGGATCATGGAATGCTTTCCTCCACCGCGATCACCTGCCAGGTTCCCTCCGTCAGGCGCACCGCTTCCACGGCTGTCCCGCTCCCGGCGCCGTCGGGAAAAACCACCGTGACATGATCGTCCGCATGCCATTCCAGACGGGGGTGCAGCGAACTCCCGTCATCGATCGTTCTTCCCAGCCCCTGAACGATGGCGACATCAACCGGATTCCCCAGCCACGGCTGATGCCCGCCCAACGCCCAGGCCAAATTCTGGGGCTCCAGATTCCCTTCCGTGATCCTCCATCCTTCCCCGGTCAGCGCAACGGAGAAGAACCCCGCGTAATAGTAAGCGCCCAACCGGCGTTTGTCCGCCGCGGACTCCAGATGCTTCGTCTCGACAAAAAAGCGGGCGTGATCGTCCTGCATTCCGGCTTCGTACAGTTTCAACAGCTCCACATGGGCCGTCCCGGACCAGGAATCCAGAAACTCCTCGAAGGAATGTTCCGCCCGCCAATCCTCGCTCCAATACCCGTAAGCCGCACGATAAGGTTCCTGCCCCATGCCCAGGGTGCCTCCCGCCGCGTCCGCCTGTTCGGGCGACAGGTTGTTGGCGTAAGCCAATGAGGCGAAATAAGCCTGCAGCAGCATTTCGGGCGAAGTGATTTCCCGCGGCAACCGGGGGTAATAGTACGGATTCTCATAACGGCCGCCCGGCGTTTTCGCGTTCACCACGACGGCGCGGTTTTCCTTGTCCCATTTCACTTCCGCCCCCAACGCCTCCGCGATCCAACGGACGGGGACCATGACCCTTCCTTCCATGATTTGAGGCGATACGTCCGGCTGAACCGTCTTCCCGTTCACGATGAGCCGAACCGGATCTTCGGCGACGGCCGCCGGGATCGCCGCACACGTGAAGACGGCGAACGCCAGGATTCCCGCGATCGACAGCAGGAGCTTCTTCCCCGTTTTCTTGTTCACGACCTCTTCCCTCCCGAAATTCCGTCCCCTGAATGTGTCCATGGATATAGACTGGATTCGTCCGAATGCGGTTGAATTTCCGGTCAGGATGAGCGGCGGACCGACTCCGCAATTCCGTCCAATTGTGCGGCAATACGCCGGAAATCCTGATTCAAATCCAACGTTTTGACCATGAACTTGTTGCCGCTTATCGTGAATTCACTATCGGGGACGATCGCTTCATCCGTTCTGGCGTAGAGCAGCAGCCCCGCCGCATTGCCCGTCCCGTGCCTGTCCTGATTCTTGACATAGGTGAAGATCTGATACAGATTGCCGGAATGAAACGTCCTGCGATCATACCGCTCCTGCATGATGCGGGAATAGTATTTGGTATCGACAATCAGGGTGTGGCCGCCATGCCTCAGGGTCACGTCCGTCTGCATGACCGGAAGAAAATCGCTCCCTTCGCCATCAACATTCCATGCCACCCGGGAAGCCGCCGGCCGAAGATCGGAATGGTGGAACCGGAAATATTCAAGCACGAATTTCTCATACAGCGCGGACATATCCCGATCATCCGGGAATGACGCCATCTTGTGGTTCCCCTTCTCCGTCGTCGGCAACAGTCCGCGGAAAATGAAACGGCAGATGTTCATCAGAAATTCATAGTTGGCATTGTACCGGTGATAGTGGAGCCGGTTCCACGGGATGCGGAACGGGTCCAGCGCATCGACCCGGTCAAACCGCAAGATCAATTTTTTCAGTTCCTTGCCGCGCTCCGGGCTTACATCGGAATGCTTCAGCAGCATGAGCATGGCCGTCTTCAGAATTTGATGGAACAGATGTTTCTCCGACAATTCGTCGTATTCACAAACCAGATGCCGCCTGCATCGCAGCCGGTTTTGCACGGTTTCGCGAAGCTCGAGTTTTCCGCGAAGCATCCCGAGATGTTCACGTTCGGTGACATATTCCCGGTACAAACCGCGTTTCAGCTGCCCGGCAACGCCCTGCGCGAGAATCTCCGCCATCAAATCATGGAGGTGTCCGAATTCTTCCGCCGCAAGTTTCTCCATTGCGGACAGCTTCACAGCCCGAAAGGCGTAGGCCAGCATGTAATATATATTCTTGATGAGGATCCGGTGATCATTGCTCATCGAAGACACCCCGGAGCCGGTTCTCCCACCGCCGCAAGGTGTCCGGATCGTCGAACCAATATTCGCCCAGCATGGGGAGAATGTCGTACTCGACGATTTCCCTCAGCCAAGCTTCCGTGCATGCCGTCTGCCCGCAAAAATAACTGTGGCCGATGCGAAAGCCCCTGCCCAATGACCGGTCTTCCGCAATCTCCCGGTTCAGGGCCGCAATTTGCTCGATCAGCGAGTCGAACAGCCCGTCGTTCAGGGACGCCTGGTAGGCCCGAAACCCCTCCGTCCGGAATCCGGGCTCCATTTCGAAGAAGCTGAACCTTCTCCTCAGCGCATAGTCCATCAGGGCAAGGCTGCGGTCGGCCGTATTCATCATGCCGATGATATGCAGATTGTGAGGGACCGAAAAAGGCTGTCCGTCATAGGCGAGCGCCACGGTCGTCCCGCGGTAATCCTTCTCGATCAGCATCAGTAATTCGCCGAAAATTTTGCCCAGGTTGCCGCGATTGATTTCGTCGATGATGAAGAAGAAGGCTTTGTCGGGATGACGGGCGGCTTGTTGACAGAATCGATAAAAGATCCCGTGCTTCAGCTCGAACCCTTCGCCGCCCGGTCTGTACCCCATCACAAAGTCTTCATAGGTGTAATTGGGATGAAACTGCACGAATTCGATCCTGCCGTCGTCCTTTTCCCCCATCATCACATAGGCCAGCCGCCTGGCGGCAAACGTCTTGCCCACGCCCGGGGGCCCCTGAAGAATCAGGTTTTTCTTGCGCTTCAACAACGCAATCAGCGTTTCCAACTGACTTCCGGTCATGAAGACTTCGCTGAGGAAATCTTCCCTCGTGTAAGGTTCGTGCCCGGTTTCATATTCACGGTGGTCCTCCCCCTCCGCAAAAGGAGCTTCTTCAGCCCGAAGGGGAATGCCGGACAAATCGAACTGATCCAATGCACGGCTTAACTCTTCCCGAAGTTTCCATATGTATACGCCTTCTGTCGATGATTCCGCATATTTGCCAACATACAGAATCGGCCACCACTTTGTGTTTTCCTGGTCATATACGGGGCAACCGGTAGCCCTGGCAACTCTCATGGCAAGGGCTGAGGAACCCCTGTTGTAAAAATTCGGCGTCTCGCCATACCGGTCGGCCAATTGCTTGCAGGTCGCCATTCCCCCGAAAGCTTTGATCCGCTTCATGATTTGCAGGCTTTCTCTGGTGAATACCGTCTCATCCGCGAGCAAAGCAAGCCAGGCATCCGTGGAAATGCCGGGATCGTAATCCTGCGGGAACCACTCTTCTCCTTGTTCCCCGGCACTTTGGGCGAAAAATCTGCTGATATAGTACACCACGTCGACGGTCAGCGTTTTCAGTTCCGGATCCGGATGGCACTCATCGGTCAATGCGGACCGGAACATCTCGAGCAATTCCCGATCCGCCGCCAGATTTGCGCAGATTTCATCGTAGAGCCGAAAGGCGCCGGCCACATTCTCGGCATCTCCCCTCCCCGGCCTGAAATCGCTGCGAAGGGCTTCCGCCACGGCGCGGCATTCGGAGTATTTGTAAATATAGTACTATGATCCGCGACAACCTGGAAGTCAAGGAAATTGTCGTGGGGGATGGCGAAGCTCGCAAACGATACGTGCTCGTCCGCAATCCGGAGGAAGCCAGGCGGGATGCCGCCCGGCGCGAAGCGCATCTGGAGCGGCTGCGCACAGAGCTTGCCCGATTGAAGGAGCTGGACGGCGAAGCGCATACCCAGGCCCACTGCCGTCTTCACAGCCATCCGACGTACAAGCGATATCTCAAGACCGACAAGCGCGGCAATCTGCGGATCGATCTGGCCGCCGTCAAAGCGATGGAGCATTTGGACGGCAAATACTTGCTGCGTACTTCAGACGATACGTTGTCCGCGGAAGATGTGGCACTTGGGTACAAACAATTGCTGCAGGTGGAAGCCGCGTTTCGGACACTCAAGCAATCGTTGGAACTGCGGCCGGTCTACCACCGAAAAGAAGAACGGATTCGCGCGCACGTCCTGCTTTGCTGGCTAGCCTTGATGCTCATCCGGATTGCGGAAAACCAGACCGGCCAAACGTGGCGCGATATTCGTTCCCTCATGCAGACGTTGCATCTGGTTGAGTACCGATTGGATGCCGGAAAGCTGCGGCAGCGAACGGAATTAACAGACGAACATCGGGGCATTGTTTCGGCCTTGCAAATCGCAGAACCCCAGCAAATATGGGATATTTCGCTTTCATGACCCCTCAAAAGTGTAGGCACCACACGAAGTTATCCACAACCGCCGCATCCCTCGTCCCGCTTGGGCTTGTGGCGGTTTGTGCATCTACTGACTGTCGAACACGGGATAGAATATGCGAAAAAATTAGAAAGGATGATCTGGATGAGCGATAGTGAAAAAAAGCAAACGCTGAAAGGACTTGACGGTGTAAGCGACTGCCGAAAGGAGTACGAAGAAGCGGATTGGGAAGAATATCAGATCCAAAAACAAATTGCAGAACATCAGGCTCGAGTACAAGCCGAAGAACTTGAATATTTGGAATATCAACTTTACCTGCAAGAAAACAATCTAGACCCTGACCTGAATCCGTGATCATCAACTGATGAAAATGCGAGAAAAAGCAGGCAAATACACCCCCGAAGGCGAATGACATAAACAAGATAACATTCACCTGCGGGGTGTCATATGAAAATCAAGTTCGTCCGCTCCAAGAAGCTTATCCTTTCCACTCATGCCGGTCTTGCAACCGTAGGGGCATTGCTTGCACATACCAGATTAGCCCAGCGTTTAAACCATACACGCCTTTCGGAGATGGAGAACCCCTATCATTCTCATGCCGA
>Ga0207875_100187_pt1 | contig 43100 bp, 37 predicted proteins | sample CeladaPassage60A_FD_187476 | JGI IMG/M metagenome (GOLD analysis project Ga0207875, IMG submission 187476) | Cellulose-adapted microbial communities from the Joint BioEnergy Institute, USA - Passage3 60A (SPAdes) (version 2) | ecosystem: Engineered > Bioreactor > Continuous culture > Unclassified... | reverse complement strand
CCATTCGCCCCGTTCTCGTGATCGCTGAATTGGAGGAGAAACCCCGATGTTGATCGTCATTTCCCCTGCGAAAGCGCTCGATTTCGAAACCCCGGCGCCGTTCCCCGCGCGGCAAGCGCCTGCGTTCGTCGATCGCGCCGCGATTCTGATCGAACGGTTACGGGCGCTCCCCCCGCAAGCGGTGGCGCAGTTGATGGATCTTTCCGATGCGCTCACCGCACTCAACGTAGCCCGATACCGAGTCTGGCAGCCTGAGCATACGCCCGAAAACAGCGCGCCGGCGCTCTTTGCCTTCAACGGTGACGTCTATGAGGGGTTGTCTGCGCGAACCTTGCCACCGGATGCGATCGAGTGGCTCGAAAACCACCTGCGAATCCTCTCGGGGCTCTACGGGGTGTTGCGACCGCTCGACGCGATGCAGCCCTACCGTCTGGAGATGGGCAGCCGTCTGGAGAATCCGGAAGGGAAGGATCTCTACGCGTTTTGGCGTACGACGGTGACGGAAAACCTGAAGCGCACGCTCGCCGCAATGGCCGCTATCGGAGAACCAGCGGTGCTCGTCAATTTGGCGTCGCACGAGTATTTCAAAGCGGTCGACCCCAAAGCGTTGGGCTTTCCGGTGATCACGCCGCAATTCGAAGACGAAAAAGGTGGGCGCTACCGGGTGATCAGTTTCTATGCGAAACGGGCACGCGGTTTGATGGTGCGCCACTTGGCCGAATGTGCGCTCGCGCAGGGCCGTCTCGAACCGGAAGCGATCCTGAGTTTCGCCAAAGCGGGATACCATTACGTTCCAGAAATCTCTCGTCCGGATGCGCCGGTGTTTCGCCGTGAGGAAAAAGCAAGGAGCGTCGGCGATGCGTAAAAAACTGCCGATCGGTATCCAGAGCTTCACACAGATCCGCCGGGAGGGGTACTACTACGTCGACAAGACCCCTTTTTTGGCACGCATGGTCGAAAGCGGCGGCAAGTACTATTTTCTCTCCCGCCCGCGGCGTTTTGGCAAATCGTTGCTGCTCGACACGATCGCGTGGCCTTTTCCGGGCAGCGCGAACTCTTCGCGGCGCACGATGGGGGGGATGGCAGCGCGCCGCGCGAAGCGCTCTACCTCGCAGACCATTGGGACTGGAACCAACGCTACCCGGTGGTCCGGCTCTCGTTCGTCGAGGGGCCTTTGAACGACGAAGCGGAGTTGGTCGAAGCGATCACACTGCAACTGAGCGAAAACGCGCGGCGGTTGCAGGTACCGTTCGAACCGACCCCACACCATTTCCGCAGCCAATTCGATCGGCTTCTCTGCCGCACCGCGGAGCACTACAACCAACCGGTGGTGGTGCTGGTCGATGAATACAACAAACCGATCCTCGACCACCTCACCAACCCCGAAGTGGCTTCGGTGATGCGTAACGCGCTGCGTAACCTCTATAGTGTCCTCAAAGCGCGCAGCGACTGTCTGCGCTTCGTCTTCCTCACCGGCGTCTCCAAATTCAGCCAAGTGTCGCTCTTTTCGGGGCTCAACAACCTGCACGATATTACGGTTTCCGAGGAATTCGGTTCCCTCTGTGGCTACACCGACGCCGATCTCGACACCGTTTTTGCGCCGGAGTTTGCTGCGGCGGCCGCTGACGGGAAGCCGCTCGATCGCGATCGGGTGCGCTTCTGGTACAACGGCTACGGGTGGGGTGGCGCGAATCGGGTCTATAACCCGTTCGACGTGCTGCTCTGTTTAGCAGAACGCGAATACCGCCCGTGGTGGTTCGAAACCGCAACGCCCACTTTTCTGGTGGAGCTTCTCAAAGCGCGCGGCTTTTTCACCCCGCAACTGGAGCGCACCTACGCCACCCATCAGCTCTTGGGCAGCTTCGACGTCGGGACGATGCCGAGCGAAACGCTCTTGTGGCAGACTGGGTACCTGACGATACGCAGCAAAGAGCAAGACCCGGCAGGCGAGACGACCTACTGGCTGGGGCTACCCAACCACGAAGTACGCAAAGCGCTCAACGAAGCGCTGGTCAATGCGCTGCTGCCTGAACCGCCCTATGCGCTTGCGCACGACGTGGCGCGGGCGCTCTTCGAAGGGGACAGTGACACGCTCCAAGCACACATGAGCCACCTCTTTGCCAGTATTCCCAGCCACTGGTACGACAAAGCCGGGAACTACGAAGGGTATTACGCAAGCGTTTTCTACAGCTTCCTGGCAAGCACCGGCGTGGCGCTCACCGCGGAAGCGGTGAAAGCGAAAACGCGGATCGACCTGGTGGTTCAAGCGGGTGCGACTGTCTGGGTGATCGAGTTCAAGGTCATCGAGGGCGAAGAGGCTACTGGCGCGGCGCTTGCGCAGCTACATGCGCGCGACTACGCCGCCGCGTATCGCCACGCGCCGGGTGTGACGCGGGTGATCGAACTCGGGGTAGAGTTCAGCAAAACCACGCGGCGGATCGTGGGGTGGGAGGCCCGTTAGCGACAAAGCCACAGCGGGTGCGCGAGCCCGGCGGTCATCGAGACCAGGTTGAGTGCGGGCAGGAGCAGTGCTTTCGGCCGGTAACCGAGGCGAAGTCCCGCTTCCTGGAGCATCAAAAGGTCGTTCGCGCCGTCCCCTGCGGCAAGGATAGTGTCCGAGGTGCAGCCGAGCTTCGCCTGTGCGGCTTGGAGTGCCGATCGTTTCGCGGCAGCGTCGATGATTGGGCCGCGCAACCGTCCGGTGAGGCGTCCTTCAGGATCCACCTCCAGTTGGTTCGCTACATGGGCGTCGAAACCGAGCTCCGCTGCGATCGGCGCAGTGAAGTGGGTGAAGCCACCGGAGACCAGAAGGCAATAGACGCCCTGGGCTTTGAGCGCCGCGATGAGTTCCCGTGCCCCAGGTGTGTAGCGAACAGACTGGTGAAAAATGGGCGTGAGCGCTGCTTCGGGTAAGCCTCGTAAAAGAGCAACCCGAGCCGTGAGCGCTTCGCGAAAGTCGAGCTTCCCCTCCATCGCCGCTTCGGTGATTCGCGCCACTTCGGCTTTTTTGCCCACCGCTTCGGCGATTTCGTCGATGCACTCGACGGTGATGAGTGTCGAATCCATATCGGTGACGAAAAGGCGCAGCGCAGCAAAGTTCCACGAGGGAGACCACCAGCCCCAATCGCAGCGCGCTGCCGCGAGTTCATGGTCGAGCGCATGGGTTCGTGGAAGCGGCGCCGTGACTTCCAGTACGGCAGCGGGTTGCGGCAGCGGGGCAGCCGTGTGCGCGGTCGGTGTGCGATCCAGCGTTTGGTTCCCGAGATCGGGCGTAACGGGCAACCGGCGGTAGGGGAAACCTCGGGCGGTGAGCCACGCGGTTGCCGCGGGGGTTTCGAGGAGTCGCAGCCGTTGCGTCACGATACCGATCCGTTCCGTTTCCGTTCCGGCAGGACGTGCTGCAAGACCTCGTGTGCCGAGCGGATCATCGTCTCGGTGGTTGCCCAGTCGACGCACGGGTCGGTGATCGAGCAGCCGTATTTCAGCGCTTCGCGCGGGCGCAGCGGTTGGTTGCCGGCCTCCAGGAAGCTTTCCACCATGAAACCGACGATCGAACCGTTCCCTTCCCGGATCTGATGGACGATATCTTTGAGCACGAGCGGTTGATACTCGGGCTTTTTCCACGAGTTGGCATGCGAACAGTCGATCACGATGTTCGCCGGAAGCCTCGCTTTGGTGAGCGCTTGTTCGGCAAGGGAGACCGAGACCGAATCGTAGTTGGGGCGTCCGCCGCCACCGCGCAGCACGAGGTGGCCGTAGCGGTTGCCTTTGGTGCGGACGATCGCGGTGCGGCCGCTTTCGTCGATGCCCAAAAAGGCGTGGCGGTGCGAGGCGGAGAGGATCGCGTTGATCGCAACCTCGAGGCTACCGTCGGTGCTGTTTTTGAAGCCCACGGGGGTGGAGAGGCCAGAAGCCATTTCGCGGTGGGTTTGCGATTCGACCGTACGGGCGCCGATCGCCGTCCAACTGACCAGGTCACCATAGTACTGCGGTCCGATCGGGTCGAGCGCTTCGGTGGCGGCAGGAAGCCCCAGTTCGTTCACCGCCAAGAGGAACGCGCGCGCGCGCTTCATCCCGACGTCGATGCGAAACGAATCGTCTAGGAAAGGATCGTTGATGAACCCTTTCCAGCCGACGCTGGTGCGGGGTTTTTCGAAATAGACCCGCATCACCAGCACGATCGTCTCCGCGACTTCGTCGGCCAGCGCTTTGAGTTTGCGTGCGTAATCGAGACCGGCTTCCGGGTCGTGAATCGAACAGGGGCCAACGACCGCGAAAAGGCGACGGTCGGTTCCGTCGAGGATCGCGGTAAGCGTTTGTCGCGCGGTGGCAACGGTGGTTGCGGCGCGTTCCGTGAGCGGCAATGCGGTTTTGATCTCCGCAGGCGTCGGCATCGGCTCGAACGCCTCGATGTTAGTGTTTTCCAATAGGAATTGGATCATGGTCGCTCCCTGGTGAATGGTTGTTGGCGTGGCACGGCAAAAGGGCAATTTTACGCAATTGTGGCGTGATTGGTTTGGGCCATTACCGATTGCACCAGGCGCTCAACGGCCGCGGCGCGCTCGGCATGCGTGGGAAACGTGCCGGTTCGGACCAAGGTGTCGCTGCCTTTGATCTGCACCGTTCGGTCGCTTTGGATGAGCGCGACCACTTTGGCCGGGTCTACGGGGGCATCGGTGGCGAATCGCACCAGGATCCGTTGCGCGTTGGCGTCGACGCGGGCTACCCGATACGGGAGCAACCGAATGCGCAGCCGATGGGTCGCGATGAGCGCAACGGCTTGCGGTGGCAGCGGCCCGAAGCGGTCGATCAGTTCGCTTTTGAGCGCATCGACCGCCTCGTCGTCGGCAGCGTCGGCGAGCCGTTTGTAGAGGTCGAGGCGCACTGCGATGTCCGGACAGTAGCTTTCGGGGAGCAGCGCCGGTTCGCCCAACGTGATTTCGGTGGTTACCGCAAACGCAGCAAGGAGCGACTCTGAGGCAGACGCATCGCTCTGTGCCGCTTTACCGGGCGCTTCTGACGTCGCGTTCTGCGCTTTGAGGCGGCGAACCGCTGTTTGGAGCATCTGAGTAAAGAGCGCGAATCCGACCGATTCGATCGCACCCGATTGCGCTTCGCCCAAAATTTCGCCCGCACCACGAATCTCCAGGTCGTGCATCGCCAGGGTGAAACCGCCGCCGAGCGATTCCGCCTGCGCGATCGCTTCCAACCGCCGCGCACCGGCAGCGGTCGGCTTGATGTGTGGGTCGAGCATCAGGTAGGCGAACGCTTGGTGGTGGCTGCGACCGACCCGCCCCCGCAATTGGTGCAGTTGCGCCAGGCCGAAGCGGTCGGCGCGTTCGATCAGGATGGTGTTCGCGTTGGGGATGTCGATACCGGTTTCGATGATGGTGGTGCAAAGAAGCACCTGCAGCCGCTGGTGGATGAAGTCGCGCATCACCCGTTCGAGCTCGATTTCGCTCATTTGGCCGTGCGCGACGCCGATCCGGACGTTGGGCAGCAATTTTTGCAACGCTTCGAGCGCATTGCCGATGGTGCGCACCTCGTTGTGCACATAGAAGACTTGACCGCCACGCCGCAGTTCGCGCGCCACGGCTTCGCGAATGAGCGCGTCGCTCTTTTTGACGACGAACGTTTTGACCGCAAGCCGTTTCGCCGGGGGGGTGGCAATTACCGAAAAGTCGCGCACTCCTTCGAGCGCCATCCCGAGCGTGCGGGGAATCGGTGTGGCCGAAAGGGAAAGGGTATGGACGTGCGCGCAGAAGGTACGCAGCGCCTCTTTCTGGCGCACGCCGAAGCGATGCTCTTCGTCGATGATCACCAAGCCGAGCCGCGCAAACCGCACGTCGGGCTGAATGAGGCGATGGGTGCCGATGACGATGTCGACGGTGCCGTCGGCAAGCGCCGCCAACGTCGCTTTCTGGTTTTTGCTACTGGTAAAGCGCGAGAGCTCGGCGATTCGGAGCGGCCAACCGGCAAAGCGGTTGCGAAAGGTTTGGGTGTGCTGTTCAGCCAACAAGGTGGTTGGGGTGAGGATCGCCACCTGGCGGCCGTTCATCGCGGCAAGGAACGCGGCGCGGAGCGCCACTTCGGTTTTCCCGAAACCGACGTCGCCGCACACCAACCGATCCATCACTTTGCCAGAGGTAAGGTCGGCGATCACCGCGTCGATCGCGGCTTGTTGATCGGGCGTGGTTTCAAAGGGAAAGCCCGCGGCGAACGCTTCATAGCTGGCAGCGTCGAATGCGAACCGTTCGCCACCGCGCGCGGCCCGCTCAGCATAGAGCGCCAGGAGCTCTGCCGCGGTATCGTGCGCTTTTTCCGCCGCTTTGCGTTTCTCTTTTTCCCACTGACCGGAACCGAGTTCGTGAAGCGGCACCGTTTCGGGGTCGGTTCCCAGGTAGCGGCCAATGAGCGCCAGTTGGGTCACCGGGACGTAGAGCGCGGCGCCCCCCGCATATTCGAGGTGGAGGAATTCCGCTTCACCCTCAGGGCCGGCAAGGCGCACGAGGCCTCGGTAGCGTCCGATTCCGTGTTCGAGGTGCACGACAGGGGCACCGGGGGTGAGTTCGGTGAGGTCGCGAATCCACGCCTCGGGATCGTGTGCGGCGTGTTTGCGTTTCGTCCCTCCTTTGCGCCGCACCAGATGCGCGAAGAGCTCCGCTTCACCGAAAAAGGCGAGGCGCCGTTCCGCGTCGAGAAAGCCGTTTTCCACGGGCGCGACCGTGAGCGCGAGTGGCGGTCTTTCTGCCAGGAAAGTTTCCCACTCGCGCACGTCGCTCGGTTCCCAGCCCACCGCGCGCAATTTCTCACGCACCGTTTCACGGCGCCCTTCGCTGGAAACGGCAAGGAGCACGGTCCAGTCGCGGTGGGCGTCGAGCCATGCGGCCAATGCAGCAGCCGGTTGTTCGGCGCGCGCATCGAGGGCGATCGGGGGAAGCTCGTCTTCAGCGCGTTCGGGAAGCGAGAGGTCGATCCGCGCACAGGCAGAGAGCCGACCGTGAAACGCCTCGGGCGGCAACATCCAAGCCTCTGGTGGCAGCAGCGGGCGATCCGGGTCGGTGTTGAGCAGCCGGTAGCGGTCGAGCGCTTCTTGCCAATCGGCCGTGACGGTTTCGGCAACCGGACCCAGGGTGACCCAGAGCGCGTCGGGCAGATAGTCGAAGAGGGTGGCGGTTTCGTCGAAAAAGAGTGGCAGATAGTATTCGATCCCGGCGGGCAGCAACCCCTGACTGACCTGTTTGTACAGGGCCACTTTGCTGGGATCGCCCTCGAAGGTTTCGCGAAAACGGCGGCGGAAGGTCGTGCGCCCCTCGTCGTCGGTGGGAAACTCGCGTGCCGGCAAGAGTTCGATCGCCTCCACCGGGTAGAGCGTGCGCTGGGTGTCGGGGTCGAACGTTTTGATGGTTTCGATTTCGTCGTCGAAGAGTTCGATCCGATAGGGGAGCGCTGCGCCCATCGGGTAGAGGTCGATGATCCCACCGCGAATCGCGAATTCTCCGGGGCGAAGCACCTGGGCCGCGGGTTCGTATCCGGCCAGGGTCAATTGGGCTTTGAACGCCGCCAGATCGAGCGTTTCCCCTTTGCGGGTGCGAAACATTCGCCCGGCAACGAACGCAGGCGGCGTAAGTCGCGGTAGCGCCGCCGCCACCGAAGTCACGACGATGTCGACCCCCTGCTGCGTGATCGCAAAGAGCGTCGCGAGCCGTTCGGAGATCAGGTCTTGGTGGGGCGAAAAGGGGTCGTAAGGCAGCGTTTCCCAGTCGGGAAAATGGCTGACGCGGAGTTCCGGCGCAAAAAAGGTGAGTTCGGCTTGGATCCGGAGCGTCTCGGCGGCATTCGCTGCCAAAAGGACGAACGGTGCGCGCGTGCGGCGCTTCAATTCCGCGAGGTAGGGGGCAACCAGCCCAGGGAAGGGGAGCGGCAGTTTCGCCCGTTGCCCCGCTTTCGGGAGATGAAAGGAGTCAGGAATCATGGGCGGGGATTATACCGCCCAGCCATTCGGAGACGAGGGTGACGACGCGATCTGCGACTTCTGGTGAGACCATTTCGGGATCCGTATCCGTTTCGATTTCCATCCAGACCTTGTGCGGGGAAGGAATCAATGCCCAAGCGCTCTGATTGGGCTGGTTGAGGTTGCTGTTTGCTGCGGTAACGAGCTGGATCGGCAAATCCCACTGGCGCAAGACCGACGCGCCAGCGAGATCGAGCCGCCCAAAGGGGGCCGAGAGCGCGCGAAAGCGCGCCGGGGCGTGATCGATGAGCCGCATCGCTGCTGCGGCAGCAGTGCCCCAACCGACTGCGACCAGAAGGTCGGTAATCGGAGCCAGGAAGGGTTGGTGGTCGATCCATTCCAAGGTCTTGTGGCACCGTTCGGTGAGTTCGGCGATCTGAAAACTGCGCTCTTCGCTGTGCGCCGCTTCCACCGACGGGATGAGCGCAACCGTGAGCGTGGCCCATCCTTGTGCTTTGAGGGGTTCGACCAAGGGAGTAAGCGGCAGGTCGATCCACCGCGGGACGACGGTTGGGTCGAAAAGCAGCGCCAAGCCGTGGCATTCGTCGTGATAGGCCAGATCGGCATCGAGCCAGAGTCCGCGCTCGATCTTGATCCCAAAGGGGAGGTGGCGGTGTCGTTTCATCGCGATTTCCAAACGAACGGCGTCTCCCAGCCGTTTGCTTACGCAGTCAGCCGGATGGGGATGCGCCGATTGCCGAAGTGACCGGGTGCGCGGGTGAAACGCCCTTCCAAAGGTCGGTGGCAGTCGGGGCAAGCGCCGTCGGGGGTGAGGCGATAGGCGGTGATCGCATAGCCGTCACGGGCGATCAGTGCCGCGCCGCACCCGGGACAGAAGGTCGTACTGCCCTCGCGATCCCAGATGTTCCCGGTATAGACATGCCACAATCCTTCCGCCCTGGCAATCGCCCGGGCGCGTTGGAGCGTTTGCGGCGGGGTGGGGGGAAGGTCGCGCAATTTGAAATCGGGGTGAAACGCGGTGAGGTGGAGCGGAACGTGGGGCGCCAATGCGTCGCGGATCCAACGGGCGAGCGCGCGGATTTCGTCGTCGCTGTCGTTGAGCGTGGGTATGATGAGTGTGGTGACCTCGACCCAGACCGTGGTGTGATGGACGAGGTATTTCAAGGTCTCTTTGACCGGTTCGATGTGGCCGCCGCAATAGCGTTGGTAAAAGTGTTCCGTGAATGCCTTGAGATCGACGTTTGCGGCATCCATGACACTGAAGAACGGAGCATACGCTTCGGGCTCGATATAGCCGTTCGTCACCGCAACGGTGTAGAGCCCCACTTCGTGTGCGGCACGCGCGCAATCGATCGCATATTCTGCAAAAATGATCGGGTCGTTGTAGGTAAAGGCGATGCCCGCGGCGCCCGTGGCTTTCGCTGCGGCGACGATGGTTTCTGGGGTGCCTTCGTCGCCAATCGTCGCGTCGAGCGCTTTCGCAGCGGAAATCGACCAGTTCTGACAGTATTTGCATGCCAGGTTACAGCCCGCGGTGCCGAAAGAGAGCACGGCGGTACCGGGGTAGAAGTGGTTGAGGGGTTTTTTCTCGATCGGGTCGAGACAAAAACCGGTAGAGCGGCCGTAGGTGGTGAGCACCATGCGCCCGGCGTCGTTGGCACGCACCAGACATGCGCCGTGTTGTCTCGGGCGCAATTTACACCGCCGCGGACAGAGGGTACATTCCAGACGACCATCGGCAAGCGGTCGCCAAAATTGCGCTGGGTGACTCATCAAGGTGCTCCTTGCGGTGCGCCGGTTTCACGGTGCGCGGGTTCGTGCCATGCGGTCACGGTGTAGCGCCAAGCCTTGAGCCCCGGTACCGGACGAAAGGGGTCGAGCCCCGCCTTCTGTTTGAGCGCAGCCAGAAAGGTTTTCGGATCGGGAAGTTGCGTCCAAACTTGGGGCAGAAAGGTGGCGCGGTAGGGGCCTGCCGCGAGGATCAATCCGTCCTGGTGGGGGCGCAGTTGCGCAATCAGCGCCGTTTCGTCGGTGAATGTGAGGGGTTCCGGTGGGGAGAGCAACGAGACTTCCAGCGTGATCGCCGGCCATTCGTGGCGCGAGAGGGGCGGAAAGCGGGGATCTTCGAACGCGGCAGCGAGCGCGTTGGCGCGCACGTCTTCGCGAAGGGGGCGGTAGGCTTCCAGAGAACCGATGCACCCTCGGAGTTGGTGGTTCTGAGTGAGCGTGACGAAGGTCGCGCCAGGAGTGTCGAGTCGTGGGTCTTCCGCCACGCTCAGTGATTCGCCCGTCAGTGCGTGATGGATCGCGGCACGCGCATGCGCAAGCAGCGCATACCCGAGTGAGTCGTCGATGGTGGGGGCGTCGGCGATTGGCTTCGCGGTCATTTTTTCCTCAATGCAGGTGCGTGGCGGCGCCGTGTGCGGGAAACCACGCGACACTGGCGTAACCGACGACGCGGTCGCGTGGCCCTTCCGTGTCGGCGCTCGTGCCGTACGCGATCAGTTCCGGGGTGAGACCGTGCTGCTTGGCAGCGATCAGCAGCGCGTCGATCGCGGTCGAGCCGCAGGCGTCGTCGGGCTCCAACGTCGGATCGAACGCCAGGATGCGTTGCAGTGTTCGTTGATCGAGCGCACGCGCCTCGACGTCGGGGTGGTAATGGGAGAGGTCGGAACTCACCACGATCAGGGTTTCCGGCCCGCCCCACAACCGCGTCATCACCTCAGCCACTTTGTGCGGTTCAACCCAGCCGACGACGAACGGGACGATCGCGAAATCGTCGAGGATTTGCTGCAGGAACGGGAGTTGGACCTCGAGCGCGTGTTCCAGCAGGTGCGCACGCTCACTCCGTTCGACGTCGGGATGCTGTAGCGCAACAGCGGAGGCTGCGACATCGACTGGAACGTCACCGAGTGGCGTTCGGAAAGCCGAAGTTTCCGGTAGCGCCAGACCCAACACGGGGACCCGGTGGGCTGGACCGAAGAGCACCACGCGCCGGATGCGGTCGGCAAACGGGATGAGTAATCGATAGGCTTGCGCTGCGATCGGCCCCGAATAGACGTAACCGGCGTGGGGGACGATCAACGCCTTGGGCGGAACGTCGGACCGTGGAACGGGAGGGGTTCGCCGCAAAAACGCGGTAATTTGCGCTGCGAGCGTTGTTGGGTCGGAAGGGTAGAAGAGCCCGCTTACAGCAGGTTGCCGGGTCGTTGCTCTTTGATGCATCGCGCTTCGTATCCTAAGGCTGGGATACGAATCAATATAGTGCTAATGCGCGCCGATTTCCAGCGGATAATCGGCCCAGCAGTTGGGGGTTTCGTACAGACGGACGCGCGCCAGACGCAAATGGCGGCCGTAACGCGCGCGGAAATGGGGTGCTAGGGTAGTGAATGCAATGCGCGCCAGGTTCTCTGCGGTCGGGATCACATCGAGACGCACGGTGCGGTGGTTTGGCAATACCGCATCAATTGCGTCGGCAACCGGGTCTTCGTTCCACACCAGGAACGCATGGTCCCAGTGGCCGACGAGTTGCTCCCACGCGATTCGCTTGACGTCGCCGAAATCCATCACCATTCCCCGTTCGGGAGACCCCGGCGTTTGGTCGGGCATGCCGACGAGCGTCAATTCGAGGACGTACCGGTGGCCATGGACGTGGCGGCAGAGGCTCCTGTGGTCTGGAATCCGGTGGCCAGCGTCGAACTCGAGCCGCCGGGTGATCGCAAATTCGGCTTCAACGCCAGGGGGCAGATCCGGTTGCCGTTCAAGTGTCACGATGCAGTCCCTTCAGCCATGCGCTTCTGGCCGCATGGCGGGGAAGAGGATCACGTCGCGAATGTTCGGCGAATCGGTGAGCAGCATCACCAGACGGTCGATTCCTACCCCGCAACCGCCCGTGGGGGGAAGGCCATACTCGAGCGCGCGGATATAGTCGGCGTCGAAATACATCGCTTCGTCGTCCCCCGCCTCTTTGGCGCGCACTTGGGCGCGAAAGCGTTCGGCTTGGTCGTCGGGGTCGTTGAGTTCCGAAAAACCATTGGCGATCTCGCGCCCGGCGATGAAGAGTTCGAACCGTTCTGCGATCTCTGGGTTGGTGTCGCTGCGTCGCGCCAGCGGTGAGACTTCAGCGGGGTAGTCGACGATGAAGGTGGGGTCGAAGAGTTCGCTTTCGGTGGTTTCTTCGAAAAGCGCCAGTTGCAGCGCGCCCACCCCTTGCTCGGGGCGGGTTTCGACTCCCAATTCGTGGAGTTTTGCGCGTAACCAGTCGGGGTCGTTGAGCTGAGCCACCGACCAACCGGGATGGACGTGGTGAATGGCTTCGACGATCGTCAGGCGCGCAAAGGGGCGAGAAAGGTCGAGGGTGCGCCCCTGATAGACGAACGTTTCGCTGCCGAGTGCCACCCGCGCGGCGTGGCGCAGCAACCCTTCGGTAAAGTCCATGATTTTGCGGTAGTCGGCGTACGCTTCGTAGAACTCCATCATCGTGAATTCCGGGTTGTGGCGCGGGCTCAACCCTTCGTTGCGGAAGTTACGGTTGATTTCGAAGACCTTCTCGAAGCCGCCCACCACCAACCGTTTGAGGTAGAGCTCTGGCGCGATGCGCAGATACATCGCCATATCGAGCGCGTTGTGGTGGGTGACGAACGGGCGCGCGTTCGCGCCGCCAGGGATCGGGTGGAGCATCGGCGTCTCCACTTCGAGGAACCCATATTCGACCATGTAGTTGCGGATGGCCTGGATGAGGCGGCTGCGCGCAACGAACCGCAACCGTGTCTCTTCGCTCATGATGAGGTCGACGTAGCGTTGCCGATATTTGAGTTCTTGATCGGCGATCCCATGGTACTTGTCGGGAAGCGGGCGCAGGTTTTTCGTCAGCAACCGGATCGATTCGGCGTGGATGGTCAGTTCCCCGGTGCGCGTTTTGAAGAGCGTCCCCGAAACGCCAACGATATCGCCGATGTCCCAATGTTTGAAGTCCGCGTAACGGTCCGCACCGACGGAATCCCTTGCGACATAGACCTGGATGCGGCCCGACATGTCCTGAAGGGTGATGAAGCTGGCTTTGCCCATCACCCGTTTGAGCATGATGCGGCCGGCAACGACTGCCGAAACGCACAATTGCTCCAGTTCTTCCTGGCTTTTTTCCTCGTAGGCCTCCGCCAGTTTTGCGGCATAATGAAGACGTTCGAAATCGTTGGGGTAGGCAATGCCCTGTTCACGCAACGCAGCCAGTTTGCGCCGGCGCTCTTCCATCACGGTGTTGAGTTCGTGTTGAGCGGTGGATTCGTTCATCGTGCCAACCATTCCGGGAAAAGAGACCGACGCGAATTGTCGCACGCGGCGCCCCTTTGCGCAAAGTGAGGTGTGAGATGGAACTCTTTTGGCGTCTCTATCGCTGGGTTGAGGCAACCTTCTTCAATACGCTCACCAAAAAGCTCGCGAGCATCGTTTCGGTTGCCCTCTTTGCGGGTGGGTTTTGGTGGTTGTTTACCGCGCTGGAGTCTCGTTTGGTTGCGGCGGGTGTCGAAGCCGCGCAGGTATCGCAAATCTTTGCCGAGGTCACGCCGTGGTTCTGGGGGCTTTGGGGCGCACTCCTGCTGTACGCCGTTTTTCTGGTCTGGTACCTGCGCTATCTCATCGTGCGTCCGGTGCGTACGATGACGCACATCTTCGAGACGTTGGGCAACGACCGGCGTCTCGGAGATCTTTCGATCGATTTGCCCGAATTGTCGCAAGACGAGCTGAGCGAACTCGCGCGCGCGTACAACGCGTTCGCGAAGCGGATGCGGCAGATGATCGTCGATCTGCGGGCCTCGGGACTCGAAACCGGTCAAGAAACCGTCGTCACCAAACACGAAATCGAAACGGCGGCGAAACGGGTAGAAGCTCAGCGCAACGCAGCAGCCGATGCGCAACGGGCAAGCGAAGCAATCGTCGCGGCGAATCGTTCGGTCTTGGCGAAGACGGAACATCTCGACGAAATGATGCATCGCAATTTGGATCGGGTAGCCGAAGCGGTCGAAGCGCTGCGTGGTTCCGTGGCGAAGGTGAAGGTGGCGCGCGAAGGCGTGGCCGCGTTCAATGGGCAAGTGGAGGAGATCATGGCGCGTGCCAAGGAAGTTCGCGGAATCGCCGACCTGATCCGCGACATCGCGGATCAGACGAACCTATTGGCGCTCAATGCGTCGATCGAAGCGGCACGTGCCGGGGAGATGGGGCGTGGCTTTGCGGTGGTCGCCGATGAGGTGCGCAAACTCGCCGAGCGGGTCAATGTCGCGACGAGCGACATCTACCGCGATCTCGATTTAATGCTTACCGAGGTGCAGAAGACGCAAGCTCAGGGGGAGACGATCGTCGATCGTGTCCGTCAGACCGAAGCGGACATCGAAGCGACCAATACGCTTTTCGAATCGATGGCAGCGGAGTTGAACGCGAGTCGCGTTGCCCTCGACGAGATCGTCGACGCCTCGAAGACGATGAGCGTGGCCAACGAGGACGCCGCGAAACAGGTGAAGGAAATCGTGCAGGCGAGCGAAGCAGTCACCCAAGTGATCGACACCAGCCGCCAGCATATGGAGCAGCTGGAAGCACGAACGGAGAAAACGCTCGAACTGCTTTCTCGCTACCGTATTGGTTTCGGGCGATTGGACCACGCGGTATCTGAGACGCGGCGCTTCCGCGATCGTGTCCAAGACATTCTGACGGAAATGGCGACAGAGGGCATCGACATTTTCGATCGCAACTACCAACCTTACCTCAATTGCGAACCGCCCAAATTCAAATTGAAGTGGAGCGATGAGTTCGTAAGGCGGGCGCAAGGGCTCCTCGATGAGACGTTGTCCCGTATCCCTAACGCGGTCTTTGCCGTTGCGGTCAATACCGATGGTTATCTTTCTGCGCACAACAAAAAATTCAGCCAACCGCTCACTGGTGACCCAGCCAAAGACCTGGTGGGGAATCGGACGTATCGGAAATTCACCAACCATCACGAGTTGCGCGCCGCGCAAAACGATCGGCCGATTCTACTACAGACCTACCGGCGCGATACGGGCGAAATCCTTGCCGATATCGCGATGCCGATTTACGTCAATGGTCGTTTGTGGGGCAACGTGCGGGTAGGGATGCCGATCTCGGTTTTGGTCGAAGAACGCACGAAAGCCGCGTGAAGCACCGTTTGAAGGCAGAAGAGGCTTTGCAGACTGCTTGCTGCGAAGCCTCTTTTTTATGGGTTCGTGTTCCCTTGTGATCGGGAACGTTCGTTGAGCGCGATATTGACTTCGAGCATCTCGACGTTTTCTTTGCGCTCGAGATGAACTTTGATCGCGTCGGCGTCAACCGGGTAGTATTTTGCGACGACTGCCAGGATCTCTTCCTGAAGTTGTTGCAGGCGCGCGCTTTCTTCAGGAGAGCTCGCTTGTCCTTCGGGCAGCTCCCGCATCAAAACCATGGTGAGCCGCTCTTTGGCGATGCTTGCGGTCGAGCGCGGTTTGCGCCCCAACCAGCGGTCGAGCAGAGACAACCCAGCCATTTCAACCACCTCCCAGTAGGCGCTTCAATAGCCCCGGTTTTTCGTAGGTGGTGAAGCGCAGCGGTCGGTTCTCCCCGAGGAAACGACCGACGACGTCGTCGTAGGCCTGAGCCGCCTTGTCCTCTTTGATGAGGATCACCGGTTCGCCCTGGTTGGAAGCGTGCAGCACCCCTTCCGATTCGGGAATCACACCGATCAAGGGGACGCGCAGAAGCTCCAAAATGTCTTTGTAAGAGAGCATTTCGCCCTCTTCGACCCGTTTCGGGTTGTACCGGGTGATCAAAAGGTGCTCTTTGATCGGTTCCCGGCCTTCGATCGCGCGCCGTGTCTTCGACTGCAACAATCCCAGGATGCGGTCGGAGTCGCGTACCGAAGAGACCTCCGGGTTGGTCACGACGATCGCTTCGTCGGCAAACATCATCGCCATCAACGCGCCATACTCGATTCCGGCGGGCGAGTCGCAGACGACAAAATCGAAGCCCATCTGCTGCAATTCGTGCATCACCGCTTCGACGCCCGCTTCGGTGAGCGCTTCTTTGTCCTTGGTCTGCGAAGCGGGTAGGATATAGAGCGATTCGACCCGTTTGTCTTTGATCAGCGCTTGGTGGAGCTTCGCGTCTCCTTGGATGACGTTCACGAAATCATAGACGACGCGGCGTTCGCAACCCATGATGAGGTCGAGATTACGCAACCCGACGTCGAAATCGATCACGGCCGTTTTGTACCCGCGCAACGCCAAGCCGGTAGCGAACGCGGCGCTGGTGGTGGTTTTTCCTACGCCCCCTTTCCCCGAGGTCACGACGACGATGCGCATGATGTTCGATCCGTAAATTCAATTTCAGGGTTCGATGATTTCGAATTGTAACCGCATTTCCGTTTTTTCTGATTGGGGTTCCAAGCGGACCTGTACGGGCTTACCCGAAAAGGCAGAAGGGACACCCTGTTCGAAGGTTTTGAAGATCCCCGCGATCGCGACGAGCTCGGGTTGGAAGCGCTGCGCGAAGATACGTGCCGATTCCAAGCCATACGCGCCTGCGATCGCTCGCCCGGCAAGGGGCCCCCAGCAAATGATGTGCCCTCCTGCGATCACTTCGCCACCGGGATTGACTCCGTTCATGAGGATCACGTCGCCGTCGGGATGATGGATCTGCTGCCCGGAGCGAACGGGACGGTCGATGATACGCGTGGCGCTCGTGGGCGATTCGCTGGGTCCTGCTTTCGCTCCTTCAGGCGTTGCCGCAAGCGGGCCATTCCATTCGGGTGTGACCGCTCTAGTGGCTTGTGGCATTGGGGAGGCGGTACGCTCCGCAGGAATGGCATCGAGCAGCGCCAGGTTGGTGCGCGCAAGCGCCGTATGAAACGATTCCGGAACACTGCGCACCCCAACCGGTTGCAGACCGATGCGGCGCATCAACGCAGCGATTCCCGCCCAATCGACCTGAGTGGGCCACTCGGGCACTTCGCTAAAATCGAGCACCGCCACTTCGCCAGCAAAGTAGCGGTTGGCGCCAGCGAACACCTTGTGGAGTTCGTCTGCCAAACGGGCGGGGCTGGTTGCGGCGAGTGTCACGACGAAACCGGCAAGGTTCGTCGGAGTGAAGCGGACGATCGGTTCCGGCATCGCAATACCTCAATGAATGCGAGGGGAAGAGGGAAGGTCGTTCGCGAACGCGGCAAGCGCTTCGTTGCGCTCGAGCCGGTAGGTGTGTCCTGAGAGTTCGTCGTGGATCTCCACGACACCCTGTTCAGCCAACATCGCCTCCACTTCGTCACGTCCGATCAAACGCAAGAGCCGTTGGATCCGTTCGGGTTCGACCCGGTCGTACGGTATGATCGGCACCGAGGGGAATGCGCGAATGGTCTCTTCGGCAAAGAGCCGCGTCAAAAGGGTGCTGGCGTCGAGTTGCACGAGTTCCGTTTCGCGCAAGGTTTCGGCTAAAAGAACGGTACGCCGCCAACCATCGGGGTCTTTTTCGTCTGCGGTGGGCAATTTCTGGATCATCAGGCCGGCTGCGGTCTGGTCGTCGGCGCTCAGCCAAAGCCGCGTGGGCTGTTGATCCGATTGCGCAAGGAACGCTTCCAGGGCGTCGTTGAGGGTCGTCCCTTCCCACGGGACGATACTGATATACGGGGTATGCGTCGCGGGCAGTTCCATGATCAGAGCGAGTTGCGCCGCTTCGCCCAACAGTTCGCGGAGTTCCGCGTCGTCGGCGATCGGGATCGCTTCGTCGCGCCGTTGCGCGACGGCACGCAGCTCGCGTTCGAGCGAAAGATCGACGACCACGAGCGGAACGAGCCCTTTTCCCTGCGCCTGCAATGTGATCCGCGTGGGGGTTTTGAGGCGTGCCGATAGGAGCGCCGCAAAAGCGGTGAGTTGCCCAAGGGCGCGCCGAATCGCCGGAGGGTAACGGCGGTGCGCCAAAACGCGCTGCCACACCTGGGTCAGTCGCACATGGGCGCCACGGATGTCCGTATTTTCGAGTAGGAAAGGGGTCACGCAATCGGTCGATTCTGGGGTCATCGCGCGGATTTCTCCTGTTGCGCGCGGGCAAGGGCCAGCGCGAGCGCCGTTACCGGTTCTTGGGGTCGAGTGGGGTTGTGTTTGGCAGGTGTGGCGGTACGGGAACGGTTGTGCGCGCCGTTGTGCGCTGTTACGGTCGTGCCGGAGGGGACACTGTTGGGTTTCCCGCTACGTTCGTGTTGGGCACGCATCGAGAGCGCAATGCGCTGCCGTGCTTTGTCCACAGAGAGCACCCGTACGCGAACGATTTGCCCCGGTTTGACGACGGTCAACGGATCTTTGACGAAGCGGTCGGCAAGTTCGGAGACATGTACCAACCCGTCTTGATGCACGCCGATATCGACGAATGCGCCGAAATGGGTGACGTTGGTGACCACCCCTTCGAGCCACTGCCCTTCTTGGAGGTCGTCGAGCGATTCGACCCCTTCGGCGTAGCGGACGGTGCGAAACTCGCCGCGTGGATCGCGCCCCGGTTTTGCCAGCTCTTCGAGGACGTCCTGCACGGTAAAGAGGCCGAATTGCGCGTCGGTGAATTCGTTGGGGTCGATCGCGTTGCGCCAGTCGCTTCGCCCCATCACCTCTTTCACCGTTTTCTGGATGCGCGCGAGTATCCGTTCCACCAGCGGATAGGCTTCGGGGTGGACGGCAGAGGCATCGAGCGGTTCGTCTCCGTCGCGAATGCGTAAGAAACCAGCACACTGTTCGAAGGTTTTTGGGCCCAGCCGGGGCACTTCGAGGAGTTGCGCGCGGCTGCGAAAGGGGCCGTGCTGGGTGCGCCACGCGACGATCTCCCGCGCTAGCGTGCGATTGAGCCCGGAGACGTAGGCGAGGAGCGCGGGCGAGGCGGTGTTGAGATCTACCCCTACGGCATTGACGCAGTCCTGAACGACCGCGTCGAGCATCCGCGCGAGTTCCACTTGATCGACGTCGTGTTGGTATTGCCCGACACCGATCGATTTCGGGTCGATCTTCACCAACTCTGCCAGGGGATCCTGCACGCGGCGGGCGATCGAGACCGCGCCTCTGAGGCTGACATCGAGTTCCGGGAGCTCTTCACTGGCGAGTTCACTGGCCGAATAGATCGAAGCGCCCGCTTCCGAAACGATCAACTTCATGGGGCGTGCGTCGTGGGGCAAACGCGCAAGGAGTGTGTCGATCAGCTTTTCGGTTTCCCGGCTCGCGGTGCCGTTGCCGACTGCGATGAGTTGCACTCGGTGTGTCGTTACCAATTCGGCGAGGCGCGCAAGTGTTGGCTCGACGTGGCGTTTCGGTTCGAACGGGTAGCAGGTTTCCGTGGCGACGACGGCGCCGGTGGCGTCGATCACCGCGATTTTGATCCCGGTGCGAATGCCCGGGTCGATTCCCATCACGACCTGGTTGCCGGCAGGCGGCGCAAGGAGCAGCTCCTTGAGGTTCGCCGCAAAGATGCGGATCGCTTCCCGTTCCGCGCTTTCACGCATCTGGTTGAGCGCGTCGCGTTCGAGTTGCGGGTGGAGTTTGGCGCGCCAGATGCGCGCAAGGGTCTGGGTCCGCCACGCTGCAGCCGGGTCGTCGAGCCGATCCCACCCGATCCGACGGGCGATCCACGCCAGGAAGGGATGGGGCTGGTCTTCCGCGGTAGGGATATCGACGGCAAGGTGCAGCACCCCCTCGTTGCGCCCGCGTAGGAGCGCCAATGCGCGGTGTGAGGGAATAGAGCGGATCGGCTCTTCGAACGCGAACCAGTCGCGAAATTTTGCGGCGTTCGGGGCGTTGGAATCGAGCACCCGCGACCGGATCACCGCCTCGCTCCAGAACCGTTCGCGCAACGGTTGCAACAAAGCGGCGTCTTCGCTGAGGCGTTCGCTCAAGATCGCGCGGGCCCCTTCGAGCGCCGCAGCGGCGTCGGCAAACCCTTTTTCCGGAGCGACGAACGGTGCGGCGAGCACTTCCGGCGGGGTTTCGACTCGGCCCATGAGCCGGTCGGCAAGGGGTTCCAATCCGGCTTCGCGCGCGATACTTGCCTTGGTGCGTCGTTTGGGTCGGTACGGCAGGTAGAGGTCTTCGAGCGCCTGGCGTGTCTCAGCCGACATGACGGCCGCTTCGAGTTCGGGCGTGAGATGGCCCGCTTCGCGCAGCGTGTTGAGGATCGTTTCGCGGCGCGCTTCGAGCGCCCGCAGCGTCAGAAGCTGGGTTTCGATTTCGCGCAGTTGCGCGTCGCTCAATCCTCCTGTTGCCTCTTTACGGTAGCGGGCGATGAAGGGAACCGTTGCCCCTTCGTCCATCAGCCGCACCGCGGAGATCACTTGGTGCGGCGAAACGCCAATCCGCTCGGCGATACGGGCTTCGATCGAAGGCAAGTGTGTCGTCGTCATGGTATTCGGTTCGATCCAGGCAAGGGGCGATTATAGCGAGGGAAGGGCGACGAGCGACTGTCGTCCCGCCCATTCGGCTCCGGGGTCAAGGGTGATCGGTGCGGTGAGTTGCGCCGCTTCGACGCAAAGGAAACGCCGAAACCCATCTGCGGGCAGATCGGCCAGGTTGTGGTGTTCCCCGGGGTTCCAGACGACGAGATTGGCAAAGCCCGCTTGGTCGATGCCCGTGGCCACTTTGCCACTTTTCCAGAGCAGCGCGCGCGTAGGCGCTGGATAGACGCGGTTCACCGCGCGATCGACGACCAGTTCGGGCGCGGTCTCTTTGACCGCTTGCCATTGGGCATTGGCGTCCTGGTAGGTGAGCCCGTACAAACCGGAGAGTTGGGAAAGTTCGAGTTCCGGAGTGGCCAGATAGGTATGCAATCCACCGGTGAAAGAGAGGGGGGTGCTTCCGTCGTTTCCTACCGCCAACTCGACATCCAAGCGGTCGGGGGAGAGCATTACGGTAACTTCCGCCCACCAGCCTGAGGGGATTTCGTCACGATAGGACGCAGGGAGCGCGTCCGGCGTGAGCCGCCACGTTGCGAAGACGAACGCTGGGTCTTGTTTCTGTTCTGCCATCTGCCACAGGACGCGCCGCGCAAACCCGTGGCGTGTGCGGGGGCCTTGGTCGGCCCACTGCGGAAAGATCACTGGGATGCCGCCGCGAATGGGGGTAACGCCATCCCCTGGGTTTTTGGGGCTCAGGTAGAGCCGTTCGATGCCGTCGGCGGGGATCCAGGAAAGCACGTGCGCGCCCCAGTGGCTCACCGTGACCTGAGCACCGCCAATCTGAAGCCGCACGACGTCGAGCCCGCACCAGCGGTCGGTGGTGATTGCGGTCGGAGTCATCTTCGATTGCCTCAATGCAGCGGTTGCAAGGGAAGGACACCGTGCTTGATCGTTCGATCTTCGGGGTCGTCGGAGAGGGTGAAACCGAGACTCGCGACGAACCGCAGCATCCGTTCGTTGTTCGCGAGAAAGACGCCGCGCATCTCTTTGAGGCCACGGTTGCGTGCCGTTTCGATCAGCACCTGCATCAGTTTGCGCGCAAGGCCCCGGTGCTGCCACGCATCGGCAACGACGATCGCGAATTCGCACGTTTCGCCGTCGGGGTTTACCGCGTACCGTGCCACCCCCAGTTCGATCTCTTTGCCGTTTTGTGTCGTGACCGCGATGAACGCCATTTCGCGGTCGTAATCGATTTGGGTCAGCCGAGCGAGCATCGCGGGCGGCAGCTCGTTGAGCGTGGTCATGAAACGGAAGTACTTCGTCTGTGGCGAGAGGTTGCGGACGAACTCCGCTTCCAGTTCGGCGTCTTCCGGCCGGATGGGGCGGATCAGCACGTCGGTGCCGTCAGGCAGCGTCCAATGTTGGACGAGGTGAGACGGGTAGGGGTGGATCGCCATGTGCGCGTAGCGATCCTGTGACGGGTTCGTAGGGGTGAGCGAAATTTTGGCGTCGAGCGCGATCGCGTCGTGTTCGTCGACGATCAGCGGGTTGATGCTCAGATATTCGATCCACGGCAATTCGCAGACCATTTCTGAAACCCGCAGCAGGACGTATTCCAGCCGTTCGAGCGCTACCGCGGGCATGTTGCGCCACTCCTGCAGCATCGGATAGATGCGGCTCGACCGAACCAGGTCGTGCGCCAGGTATTTGTTGAACGGCGGCAGCGCAACCGACATGTCCGCTTCGGGAACGGCCCGTTTGCCCCCTTCGCCGAAGTAGATCACCGGCCCGAAGACGGGGTCGCGTTTGACGCGGATCATCACCTCGCGGCCGTAACGACGAATCACCATCGGTTCGATCACTACCCCTTCGATTTCCGCTTCAGGCGCATTTTTTTGCACTTCGGCGACGATCTCCTGAAACGCGGTGCGTACCGCCGCCATGGTGGTGAGGTTGAGTCGCACTCCGCCGCTGTCGGCTTTGTCGATGACGTTTTTCGCCTGAATTTTCATCGCCACCGGCAGTCCAATCTCTTCGGCGAGCACGATCGCTTCGGTGACGGTGCGCGCCAGCATCGCTTGGGCAATCGGGATGCGAAACGCAGAAAGGACCGCTTTGGCCTCCATCTCGTTGAGGCGTAGCCGCCGTTCGGTGAGCGCGGCTTCGATGATCAGTTCGGCGCTCTCGATGCGCGGCGCTTCGAAATGGGTGAGCGGCGGGGGGGTCTGCGCCAGCAGTTTTTGGTTTCGGTAGTACGACGAGACGTGCGAGAAGAGCTCGACCGCAGGTTCCGGCGCACGGAAGGTGGGGATCCCCGCCGCTTGGAATTTTTGCCGCGCTTCCTGGACGTGCGCCTCTCCCATCCAGCAGGTGACGACCGGTTTGTCGGCTTTCGCTTCGAGTGCGATGATCCGGTCTGCGACCGCGGTGGGGTCGGTCATCGCCTGGGGCGTGAGAATCACCAGGATCCCGTCGACCTCTTTCGCAGCCAGAAGGGTTTGAAACGCAGCGCCGTAGCGTTCGGCGTCGGCGTCGCCCAAAATATCGACCGGGTTGGCGTGGGACCAGTTCTGGGGCAGCAGTTTGTCGAGTGCTTCGCGGGTGGTATCCCCGAGTTCCGCAAGCGGAATGCCCAGGTCCGCGGCGCGGTCGGCAGCCATCGCGCCGATTCCGCCGCCGTTCGTGAGGATCGCCAAGCGGTTGCCGCGCGGACGAAGTCGGGCAAAAAGCGCGGAGAGCGCGGCGTAGAGCTGCGAGATGTTATAAAGACGAATCACGCCACTACGCCGCAAGGCCGCGTCGAACACTTTGTCGTCGCCTGGCTGATGGCCTGCGTGGAGATGAATCGTGCGCATCACTTCGGGATGGCGTCCCGCTTTGAGCACCAGCACCGGTTTGACGCGTGCCGCAGCACGCAACGCGCTCATGAAGCGGCGCGCGTTCTTGATTCCTTCGATGTAGAGCACGATCGCTTCGGTGCGGTAATCTTGCGCCAGGAAGTCGAGCACTTCGGCAAAGTCGATATCGACGCTCGCGCCAAGCGAGACCACCGCCGAAAATCCGACCCCCGCCGGTTTTGCCCAGTCGAGTACCGCGGAACAGAGCGCACCGGAGTGGGAGATGAACCCGATCGACCCTTTGAGCGGAGCGGTCAGAGCAAATGAGGCGTTGAGCCCGATCTGCGGCCGCATCACACCGAGACAATTCGGGCCCAACAGGCGCATCCGGTAGCGACGTGCTGTTTCGATCAATTGCCGCTCCAACCGTTCGCCGCGGGCGCCCGATTCGGCAAAACCGGCAGAGAGTACCGCCACCATCTTGACGCCGGCTCGGCCGCACCCTTCGACCACAGCGATCACCTTTTCCGCGGCGACGCAGATCACCGCGAGATCGATGCGGTGGGGCACCTCTTCGATCGACGGATAAGAGGGGAGGTCGAAGATTTTTTTATGTTTGGGGTTGACCGCAAAGAGGCGGCCGGTGTACCCACTGTCGATCAGGTTGCGGATCACGGTTCGACCCAATGACCCGGCACGTTCGGAAGCACCGATCACGGCGACCGAGCGCGGTTCGATCAACGGTTGCAAGTAGTGGTTCTCCTGCACGGCGAAACTCTCCTAGGGCATTGCGGCGAAGTGTACCGCATCGCACCGACTCTGTGCGCGTACAATCCCACTTATTCGCAAACGATTCGTCCGAACGACCAGGGAGATGACGATGCACGAATGGCTGAACCACTTGACGCAAACCCGGTGTTGGCAAACGAACGCCTATTGGGGTGGTGCGTGGCATCCGGGATCGGGCCGATTTCCCGTGCGGAACCCCGCAACCGGAGAGGTGATTGCAGAAGTGGCCGACTGTGGGCGCAACGAGACCGAAGCGGCGATCGCCGCGGCGGCGCAAAGCTTCCTCGCTTGGAAAAATGCCCTCGCGAAAGAGCGTTCGGCGCTGTTACGGCAATGGCATGCGCGCATCATCGAAAACGCCGAACCCCTGGCGCAATTGATCACGCTCGAATGTGGGAAGCCGCTGGCGGAAGCTCGGGGTGAAGTCGCCTATGCGGCGTCGTTCGTCGAGTGGTTCGCCGAAGAGGCGAAACGGGTTTATGGCGATCTCATCCCGACTCCGCAGGCGGATCGCCGCCTCATGGCGTGGAAACAGCCCGTTGGGGTGTGCGCAGCGATCACGCCGTGGAATTTTCCCGCTGCGATGATCACCCGTAAGGTGGCTCCGGCGCTTGCGGTGGGGTGCACGGTGGTGGTGAAGCCGGCGGAGCAAACCCCGCTCACGGCTCTGGCTTTGGCGGCGCTGGCCGAAGATGCCGGTTTCCCCGCCGGGGTGTTCAATGTGATCACAGGCAGTCGGCCGGAGGAGATCGGCGAGACGCTCACCGCGAGCCCGATCGTGCGCAAACTCTCCTTTACCGGCTCGACCGAAGTCGGTCGCCTCTTGATGGCGCAATGCGCACCGACGTTGAAGCGCCTCTCGTTTGAACTGGGTGGCAACGCCCCGTTCATCGTGTTCGACGATGCTGACCTGGACGCGGCAGTGGCCGGGGCGCTGGCGTCGAAATACCGGAACGCCGGGCAAACGTGCGTCTGTGCCAACCGGTTGATCGTCCAAGAGGGGATCTACGACGCTTTTGCGGAACGGTTCGCGGCGGAGGTGGCCAAGTTGCGCGTCGGTCCCGGGTGGGAAGCGGGCGTCGCGGTGGGGCCGCTCATCGATGCGGCGGCGATCGCCAAGGTGACGCGCTTGGTCGAAGAGGCGGTGTCCCGCGGGGCGCAAGTACGTTGCGGCGGGCATCTGCTCACGGAATTGGGCAACCAATTCTACGCCCCCACGGTGCTCACGAACGTCACCGCGGATATGGCGATCGCCAGTGAAGAGATCTTTGGCCCCGTCGCGCCCATCTACCGTTTTCGTACCGACGACGAAGCCGTCGCGCTTGCGAACGCGACCGAATATGGCCTTGCGGCCTACTTCTACGCGCGCGACGTGGGGCGCGTCTGGCGGGTAGCCGAGCAGCTCGACTACGGGATGATCGGGATCAACACCGGGATCATCTCGAGCGAGGTTTTCCCCTTTGGCGGCGTCAAACAGTCGGGGTTTGGCCGCGAAGGGTCGAAGTACGGGGTCGACGAATACCTAGAGGTCAAGGCGATCTGTCTTGCCGGCGTGTGATCGTTGTAGAACCCGAGTAAGGGAGGAACCATGAGGGAAAGGAGCCGTAATGTGGGGTGTGGATCGGTCGGTTCGAGCAGAGGCAGTGCTTGGCGCGACCTTTGGGTGGGCGCGCTCGTTTTGACCCTGTTCTCAGGGGGTGTCACCGCATCGGGTCTTGAGCCCTCGACGCGCGGCGCTGCGCCGCTTGCTGAGGGTTCCGCGACCCTGTCTGCCGAAGCTGCGGCGGAATGGGAGGGGCGGCAAACGGTTACCGAAGCCGAAGTCGAGGCGGCGATCGCGACCCTTCGTTGCGGGCAAACCCCGTTCTTTTGGTGTGCCGGTGGGATCGGCTTGGAGGAGCGGGTGGCGTTACAACGGCTCAGAGACCGTTTTACGGTCTGCGTCGAGTGGGCGCAAAAGGAGCGCCCTTACCTTGCTGAAGCGACCTTGACCCTCGAAAACGACTCCGGCGCGGTGGTTTGGCAAGGCGGCGGGTTGGGGCCGCTTTGGTGTGCGCAGTTGCCAACAGGGCGTTATCGGTTGGTCGCCTCTGCGCTCCCAGTCGTCGAATATCCCCCTCAGGATCGCTGGGTCGAGGTGACGCCGCAAGCTCCCCTTAGGCGCGTGACGTTTCTCTGGTAACAGTCGCCACTGGTCGGAAAGAGGCGGCGATGGCGATGAGCTGCGCGGCCAAATCGGCGAACGTCGCCTCAGAGAGCGTGGAAAAGGAAAAGTGCGCCACGATCGGGCCCGACCAGGTGGCAAGCCCTTTGCGGTAACGGGGGTCGTAGTGGCGCACCATCAGGTCACGGTAGAGCGCGGCGAAATCGCCCCGATCGATCCATTGCTGCCAGTGCGCGAGCACGGCGTTCGGGACCACCCCTTTGAGGCGCAAAAGCTGCGCTTTGAGCGCTTTGCGGTCGTGGCGCCAGAATCCATACTCGGCCAGAACCAGCGCTAGGCGCGCGTCGATGGGGGCTTCCAACGTGACGCGCGGCGCTGCGCGCATCTGCTGCCACAGCGTCTCAGGCAGGTGGCAGGTGCCGATGCGGCGATTCTCCGCTTCCACGAAAACCGGTTGGGTGGGATCGAAGCGGCGCAGTGCGGACCAGAGCGCCGTCTCGAACGCTTTCTGGGTGGGTTGTGGCGCGCCGTCCGGCGCCCGCCCCAACAGCGAACCGCGATGGCGCGCCAACGCTTCCAAGTCCAACACCTGTGCGCCCAGTTGTGCCAGAGTGTGCAGCAGCTTCGTCTTGCCACAACCCGTAGGACCTGCGAGCACGAAAAGCCGCAACCGAACCGGCAACGTATCGAGTTGCGCCAGGACATGACGGCGAAACGCCTTGTATCCGCCTTCAAGCTGCGCGGCATCCCAACCGATCAACCGCAGCCAGGTGACGAACGCGCCGCTTCGCTGCCCGCCGCGCCAACAATAAACCAACGGGCGCCACGAACGCGGTTTGCCCTGAAACTGGTTTTCGATGTGGTGCGCGATATTTTTCGCCACCCACGCCCCCCCGATTCGCCGCGCTTCGAACGGGGACTGCTGTTTGTAGATCGTACCGACGATCGCCCGTTCCCGGTCGTCCAGCACCGGGCAACTGATCGCGCCGGGAATGTGGTCTTCGGCGTATTCGGCGGGACTACGGGCGTCGATCACCGTATCGAACGCGTCGATCTCCGCTACCGAAACGAGGGGGGCAGTTTCGCGGGGCATTGGCGAACCATGGAGTGGACTCGGGTGCTATTATCGCGCAATTCGAACGGGTGTTTTCAAGGAGCGAGCTGGGAATGACAGCAGCGGTACGGTTGACAGCGCTCGCGCACGGTGGCGGCTGCGGGTGCAAGATTGCGCCCGGCGTACTCGAACGGCTCTTGCGGGAGATTCCAACGGGGTGCGTTCCCCCTGAGCTCTTGGTGGGTTATGACAAAACCGACGACGCTGCGGTATGGCGATTGAACGAGACGCAGGCGCTCATCGCCACCACCGATTTTTTCCTTCCCGTCGTCGATGATCCGTTCGACTTCGGCGCGATCGCTGCGACCAATGCGCTTTCCGACGTCTATGCGATGGGGGGACGCCCGATCCTGGCGCTTGCGGTCGTCGGGATGCCCGTCGGAAAACTGCCCGAGGCGGTGATCGCGCAGATTTTCGCGGGCGGCGCTTCGGTGTGCCGCGAAGCAGGGGTGGCGCTTGCCGGGGGCCATTCGATCGACTGCGTCGAGCCGTTTTACGGCCTGGTCGCGCTGGGGCTGGCACACCCCCGGGAGATCAAGACCAACGCCGGGGCGCGGCCGGGCGACCAGTTGATCCTGACCAAACCGCTTGGGATTGGCATCCTCTCCGCGGCGCTCAAGAAGGGATTGCTGACTCCAGACGAATATGCGGAAATGCGGCGGTGGACCACCTGTCTCAACCAGGTGGGAGCCCGTTTGGCCGCCGACCCGGAGGTGCATGCGCTCACCGACGTCACCGGTTTCGGCCTGGCGGGACACGGATGGGAGATGGCGCGTGCAAGCGGTGTGGTGGTGCGTTTCCACGCAGCGGCGCTGCCGGTGTTGCCCGCAGCGCTCCGTTACCTTCGCGAAGGGATCAGCACGGGCGCTGCAACGCGCAACTGGCAAAGCTACGGCAACGCGATCGACCTCTCTGCGCTGCCGGAAGCAAAGTGCGCCTGGTGGCAAGCGGTCGTCACCGATCCGCAAACGAGCGGTGGTCTTTTGATTGCGTGCGCCCCTTCTGCGGTGGAGCGGGTGTTGCGCGCGATCTCGGAGACGCAAGGCGGAGGTGGGGTGGTGATCGGTTCGGTAGTCGCCGGAACGCCAAAAGTTGAGGTATTGCCGTGAACGGATCGGCGCATTGGGCGGTAACCGGTTGGGGGCGTCGCGCGCTGCTGTTAGCAACCCCGATCGTTCTGCTCTGGGGAACTGTCCTCTCCCTCAAACTCACGCCCGCCTTTTTTGCGGGTGTGCTCACCTTTGGTGCCTCTCAGGCGATGACCCAGCGTTTTGCTCGCTCGCCCGCTTTTGCCCGCCATGCGCGTCTCTATTCTGCCGCGGTGGTGGCCGTGGTGACGCTCCTTTTGATCGTCGGATTGGTCGAGTTCGTCTTGTGGGCGCCGCAAGCGATCCCAAAGCTCTTCAAACAGTTGGCGACCACGCTCGAACAGTTACGGGGTCTGCTGCCCGCCTGGGCGAGCTATCTGCCCGATTCGGTTGATACCGTGCGCCGCGAGGTGATCGTATGGCTCAAAGCGAACGCAGCGGCGGTGCAGAGTTGGGGGCTGCACACCGCACGGGGGATAGGGTACGTGATCCTGGGGCTCGTCATCGGTGGGCTGGCGGCCGTTCAGGTTGCCTGGGCGAGCAGCGATGCGCCCAATCCCAAACCGCTTCCCCCTTTGGCGCAGGCCATTTTCGACTACACGCGCGAGCTCGTCGCCAGTTTTACCCAGGTCGTTTTTGCCCAGGTGAAGATCTCTCTGGTGAACACCGCGCTCACCGCCGTTTTTTTGGTGGGGATTTTGCCACTTCTAGGGCGAACGTTGCCGCTCACCCCAGTCCTGCTGGTCGTCACTTTTGTGGCGGGGCTGCTTCCTGTGGTGGGTAATCTCATCTCGAACACCATCACCACGTTGGTGGCGTTGAGCGTCTCGGTGATCGACGCGGTACTGGCCCTGGGTTGGCTCGTTTTCATCCACAAACTGGAGTACTTTTTGAACGCCCACATCATCGGCAACCGCATCCGCTCCCACGCGTGGGAGATTTTGACGATGATGGTGGTGCTGGAGGCGGCATTTGGGGTGGCTGGGGTGGTGAGCGCCCCCGTTTTCTTCGCGCAACTCAAATCGACCCTGCGGCGCGAGGGGCTGCTGTGACAACAGACGCCCATCCGTCACCGCGACCCGGTTCGGCGCGAAAATTCCTGACAGGGGATGAGCGGCGCGAGAGCAGGCCAGACCGTTTCGAGAAGGAGCGGCTGCGCTTCCGCGGTGGGATGGAGCCCATCGGCTTGGAACGCGTCACGGTTGAGCGCAATGGGCGCCAAAAGGAACGGAACGAAACCGGCGACCCGTTTTTCCGCTGCCAATTCCGCAAAGGTCGCGGCGAACGCTTCGCTGTAGTCGGGGCCAAGGTTTGGCGGGATCTGCATGCCAACGAGTACCACTTGCGCGCCAGCACCGTGCGCTGCGTCGATCATCGCAGCCAGGTTTTCCCGCATCGCCGTGAGTGACAGACCGCGCAATCCGTCGTTTGCGCCAAGTTCAAGGATCACCAACCGGGGCCGTTCGCGGGCGAGCAGTTTCGGTAGCCGCACCCGACCGCCGTGGGTCGTCTCTCCCGAAACGCTGGCGTTGACCACGCGCCACTGCGGCGCGCAGGCGCGCAATCGTTCGGCAAGGAGATCGATCCAACCGTTACCGGCGCGCAGACCATAGCCTGCCGAAAGGCTGTCGCCGAAGACGAGGAGCGTTGCCGACTGGGCGCGCAGCGCGGTAGGGCGCTCCGGGTTCCCCGGGTCGGGGTTGGCCAGCGCCAGACTGTTCGATAACCGGTTGAGGAACCCAACCGTTATCATCGCACTCAAGAGACGACGACGATTAAGAGAGCAACGCGACATATGATCGAAGCCATCCATCTCACGAAAACGGTTACCCTGCCAAGCGGGGCCACCTTGACCTTGCTCGATGCGGTCGACTTTACCATCAACGACGGCGAGGCGGTCGCGATCGTGGGCGCTTCCGGGTCTGGTAAAACGACGCTCCTTGGACTGCTCGCCGGGCTCGACCTGCCTACGAGCGGAAAGATCGTCGTCGATCGCGCCGATATCGCCACGTGGGACGAAGAGGCGCGCGCCCGTTGGCGGCAGCAAGCGGTTGGGTTCGTCTTTCAGGATTTCCAGCTCCTCTCCCACCTCACCGCGTGGGAGAACGTAGCGCTACCACTCTGGCTCAAGGGCGACGGGGATGCGGAAAAGCAAGCCAAAGCGTGGCTCGCTCGTGTCGGTTTGGCCGAACGGCTCAGTCATCGCCCGGAGACGCTCTCCGGTGGCGAACAGCAACGCGTCGCGTTGGCGCGCGCTTTTGCGTGCAACCCGCGCTATCTCTTTGCCGACGAACCCACGGGAAACCTCGACGCCGCTACGGGCGAAACCGTGATCGAACTTCTCTTTTCTCTGCAGCAAGAGAGCGGGGCGACGCTCGTTCTGGTCACCCACGATCCGGCATTGGCCGCGCGCTGTCAGCGGGTATTGACCTTACAGCGGGGCAGACTCGTCGCGAACGACCATCCTTCACTGGGATGAGAGCGCGGCGCGTACCGCGCGCGCGGTGGTCCAGCCACTAGCCACCGCGCTTTCCAGCCCGGGAAGCGCGCCGATGGGGGGCAACCAGTCGCCGGCAAGCCACAAATGGCTGGCGATGCGAACCGGTTTGGCAACCATCTGCGGAAGCGCCCGTGCGCTACCCCAGCGCAGAACCTGCGGCCACTGGTGCAGCCGCGCCGCTGTTCGGCCCAATTCAGCGGGCAAAAGCGGCGCTGCGTCCTGCGGTTCGGTTGCCACGACTACCGCTGCTGCGGTGAAGTGCAGTTGCCCGACCGTGGTCACCCGCCACCCCGAATCGCCGTGTGGGGTGAGCGTCATTACTGGGGACGCGATCTGTACCACCTGTCCGAACCGACCGATCCGCCGCGCGAGCGCCACCGCAAACCATTCGCTGGCAGCTTCCGCTACCTGCCACGCACGTCTTTGCGGCGCCGAAAAACGCATGATGGCGCGAAGCAGCGGCGCGAGACGTGGCCAGGTCAGGGTTGTGACTGACTCTCCACACCATTGGGCAGCCAATTGTGTGAGCGCAGCGCTGAGCGGCGCGGGCGGAGTGGCGATACGGAACCAGGCATCGAGCGGCGTATCCGGATGGCGACGCCCCCACGCCCGCAACCGCCAAAGCCAAAAGAGGGGGTGGGGAACGGGCGTTCCCTCGATTTTGGGCCAACCGGTTGCGGGGATTGACCACTGCTGCGTTCCGGCGTCATCCCCCCAGGTGAACGGAAGCGAACGGAGCGGTTGCAGGGAAAGCACACCCGTACGCATGAGTTGTTTCAACGTCGGAGCGGCGGCTGGGAAACGAAGCGCATTTTCTGCCAGTTCGGCGAGCGCCCCGCCCAGTTGCGCACGCTTTTCCAGTACGATCACGGAATACCCCCAACGCGCCAACCGCCAACCAGCGGTCAGTCCCGCTGCGCCCGCCCCGATCACGACGATTCGTTTCACTGCGCTCCTTTTCGAGGGGTGATCGTTCCTGCCACACGGTGGTATGATCGCACGCATCGTTCGCATTCGACAAGGAGCCGCGCGACATGGCGATAACCCAAGAGGCCGTTCGATCGGTGCTTGCGCAGACCATCGACCCCAATCGCGGAAAAGATTACGTGACCACCGGTGCTGTTCGGCAAATCGCGGTCGACGGCGACGCCGTTTCGGTCCAGATCGCGCTCGATTACCCCGCAAAGAGTCAATGGGTAGCGATCCAGCAGCAGATCGAAACCGCGCTTCGTGACGCGTTGCACCCTTCGGCGCTTTTTGTCGAAGTGACCAGCCAAATCGGCATCCACAAGGTGCCGCCCGGGTTACGGCCGCTACCCGGTGTCGCGAACATCGTCGCGGTCGCGTCGGGTAAAGGCGGTGTGGGGAAGAGCACCACCGCGGTCAATCTCGCGCTCGCGTTGGCGGCAGAAGGGGCGAAGGTCGGAATTTTGGATGCCGACATCTATGGCCCCTCGATTCCGCAAATGCTCGGGCTTGGCCATCACAATCCGGTCTCGGAAGACGGGAAGAAGATGCAGCCGCTCACCGCGTATGGGATCGAAGCGATGTCGATCGGCTTCATGGTGGACGTCGAAACGCCGATGATTTGGCGCGGCCCGATGGCTTCGCAGGCGCTGGTGCAACTCCTCACCGAAACCGCGTGGCACGACTTGGACTACCTCATCGTCGATATGCCACCGGGAACGGGGGATATCCATCTCTCGCTCGCGCAGAAAGCGCCGCTCACCGGCGCGGTGATCGTCACGACCCCGCAGGAGATCGCGCTGTTGGACGCGCGCAAAGGGCTCAAGATGTTCGAAAAAGTCCAAGTCCCCGTTTTGGGGGTGATCGAAAACATGAGCCTGCATATCTGCTCGCACTGCGGTCACGTCGAACCGATCTTCGGCGAAGGGGGGGGCAAGAAGTTGTGCGCCGACTACGGCGTGCCCTTTTTGGGGGCGTTGCCCTTGGATCGTCGCATCCGGGAAGAGACCGACGGCGGCAAGCCCACCGTGGTCGCCGAACCCGATGGCCCGATCGCCGAAAAATATCGAGAAATCGCCCGGCAGGTGGCGATCGCGATCGCCGACCGTGGCAAAGATTTCACCCACAAAATGCCCACGATCGTGGTCAGGAACGACTGAACGCAACGATGAGCATCAAATCGGACCGCTGGATACGCCGCATGGCAGAAGCGTATGGGATGATCGAACCGTTCGAACCCGAACTCGTGCGGCAAGTCGACGGCGCACGCGTCGTCTCGTTCGGCACCTCGAGCTACGGCTACGACGTGCGCTGCGCCAACGAATTCAAAATCTTCACCAACATCAATTCGACGATCGTCGACCCCAAGAATTTCGATGAACGCAGCTTCGTCGACTTCGTCGGTGACGTCTGCATCATCCCGCCCAACTCGTTTGCGTTGGCGCGCACCGTCGAATACTTTCGCATTCCGCGCAACGTACTCACGGTCTGCCTTGGGAAGAGCACCTACGCGCGCTGCGGCATCATCGTCAACGTCACACCGCTTGAACCGGAGTGGGAAGGGCATGTGACGCTCGAATTCTCCAACACCACGCCGCTGCCGGCGAAGATTTACGCAAACGAAGGCGTGGCGCAGATGCTCTTCTTCGAATCGGACGAGGTGTGTGAAACGAGCTACCGCGACCGGGGCGGTAAGTATCTGGGGCAACGCGGCGTGACCCTGCCGCGCATGTGAAGCGACAACGACAAAGGGCGACGCGATGCGTTTTCATTTTCCTATCGTCATCATCGACGAGGATTTCCGTTCGGAAAACGCCTCCGGCTTGGGGATTCGAGCGCTCGCGCAGGCGATCGAAGCCGAAGGAATGGAGGTGCTGGGGGTGACGAGTTACGGCGACCTCACCTCGTTTGCCCAGCAACAGAGCCGGGCGTCGGCGTTCATCGTCTCGATCGACGACGAGCAGCTGCAAGACCCGCTGCAGGCGGCTGAGGTGATCGAACAGATTCGCAATTTCGTCGCCGAGATCCGTTTTCGTAACGCCGACATTCCGATCTTCCTCTACGGGGAGACACGCACCAGCCGCCACATCCCCAACGACGTGTTGCGCGAACTCCACGGCTTCATCCATATGTTCGAGGATACCCCGGAATTCATCGCGCGATACGTGGTGCGCGAGGCGCGCAACTACCTCGACAGCCTCGCTCCCCCCTTCTTTCGGGCGCTTACCCATTACGCTGCCGATGGATCCTACTCATGGCACTGCCCGGGGCATTCGGGTGGGGTGGCATTCCTCAAAAGCCCCGTCGGTCAGATGTTCCACCAGTTCTTCGGCGAAAATCTCCTGCGCGCCGACGTCTGCAACGCCGTAGAAGAGCTGGGGCAGTTGCTCGATCACACCGGGCCCGTTGCGGCGAGCGAACGCAACGCCGCGCGCATTTTCCACTGTGACCATCTGTTTTTCGTCACCAACGGAACCAGCACCTCGAACAAGATGGTCTGGCACTACACCGTTGCGCCGAACGATATCGTCGTGGTCGATCGCAACTGCCACAAATCGGTGCTGCACGCGATCATCATGACCGGCGCGATTCCGGTCTTTCTCACCCCGACGCGCAACCACTACGGGATCATCGGCCCGATCCCGGAACGCGAATTCGCGCCAGAAGCGATCCAGGCGAAGATCGACGCACACCCGTTCGCCCAACTGGCAAACGACCGACAACCCCGCATCCTCACGCTGACGCAATCGACCTACGACGGCATCCTCTACAACGTCGAACGGATCAAAGCAGAGCTCGACGGCTACATTCCGACGCTGCATTTCGACGAAGCGTGGCTGCCGCACGCCGCTTTTCACGACTTTTACGGCGACTACCATGCAATTGGCGCAGACCGCCCGCGCTGCGAAACTTCGCTTATCTTCTCCACCCAATCGACCCACAAACTGCTTGCGGGGCTGTCGCAGGCGTCGCAAATCCTGGTTCAAGAGGCGAAACAGGGTGGGTTTGACCGTGACCTCTTCAACGAAGCGTACTTGATGCATACCTCGACCTCGCCGCAATACGCGATCATCGCCAGTTGCGACGTTGCCGCGGCGATGATGGAACCGCCTGGGGGTACCGCGCTCGTCGAAGAATCCTTGATGGAAGCCGCCGAATTCCGCCGTGCGATGCGCGAAGTGGCGCGCGACTACCCCGATTGGTGGTTCCGCGTCTGGGGGCCGGAGCGGCTCGCGGAAGAGGGGATCGGCACGCCCGAAGACTGGATGCTGCGCCCGAACGAACGGTGGCACGGTTTCGGCGAGATCAGCGAAGGGTTCAACATGTTGGACCCGATCAAAGCGACGATCATCACCCCAGGGCTCGACGTCGATGGCGATTTCCACGACTGGGGTATCCCGGCCGGGGTCGTGACCCGCTACCTTGCGGAACACGGCATCGTCGTCGAAAAAACGGGGCTTTACTCGTTCTTCATCATGTTCACCATCGGCATCACCAAAGGGCGGTGGAACACGATGGTGACCGAATTACAGCAGTTCAAAGACGATTTCGACCGCAACCAACCTCTGTGGCGGGTGATGCCGGAGTTCATCGCGAAGCACCCGAGATACGAAAAATGGGGGCTACGCGACCTGTGTCAGCGCATTCACGCGTTTTACAAAGCACACGACGTGGCGCGCCTCACCACGCAAATGTACCTTTCGGAGATGGAACCGGCGCTGCGCCCTGCGGACGCCTGGGCCAAACTGGCGCATCGCGAAATCGACCGCGTCCCCATCGACGCGCTCGAAGGGCGGATCACCGCGATGCTCGTCACCCCGTACCCACCGGGAATCCCGCTTCTGATTCCGGGCGAGCGCTTCAACGCAACGATCGTCCACTACCTGCAGTTTGCCCGCGCGTTCAACCGCTCGTTTCCCGGGTTCGAGACCGACGTGCACGGCCTCGTCAAAGGCGAGGATGGGGAATACTACGTCGATTGCGTGCGCGATTGAACGCGGCGGTAGGTGACGAACGCAAACGGATAGGGGTGGTTCGCGTCCGCCGGGTGTCGCGTGCGTGCAACTTCGACGAATTCCGTTTTGGGCCAAGGCGGAAAGAACGCGTCGGCAGAGACTTCGGCGTCGACCTCGGTGAGCTCCAAGCGGTCCGCAAAGGGAAGTGCCGCGGCGTAGAGCTGCGCGCCGCCGATCACGAACACGGTGGGCGCCTTCGCCAGTGCCGCCAATGCCGCCTCGAGCGTTGGAAAGCATCGCACCCCAGCGGGAAGCGTCGCCTCCGGCTCCTTATCGGTGCGCGCCTCTTCTCTTTGCGATCGCGCGAGCGTTCGACTCACCACCACATTGACGCGCCCCGGCAGCGGCCTCCCAAGAGAGTGCCACGTGTTGCGCCCCATCACCACCGGCGCCCCCATTGTGAGCGCCTTGAAGCGTTTGAGGTCGTCCGGCAGCCGCCACGGAAGCGTATTGCGATACCCCAGTTCCCCATTGCGCCCCACCGCGGCGATGATCACGATCTCGCTCATACCGCCACCGGCGCCGGAATATGGGGATGGGGGTCGTACCCCTCCAGGGTGAAGTGCTCGTAGCGAAAATCCTCGAGCCGCGTGATCGTCGGGTCGAGTCGCATCCTGGGCAACGGGCGTGGCGTGCGGGTGAGCTGCAGGCGCGCCTGTTCGATGTGGTTGCGGTACAAGTGGCAATCGCCGCCCGTCCAGATGAACTCGTGCGCGGTGTAGCCGCAAACCTGTGCCACCATCATCGTCAGAAGCGCGTACGAGGCGATATTGAACGGAACCCCCAAAAAGACGTCGGCGCTACGCTGATAGAGTTGGCACGAAAGGCGCCCATGCGCGACGTAAAACTGAAAGAGTGCGTGACAGGGCGGAAGCGCCATCTTGTCGACATCGGCGGGGTTCCACGCCACGACCAGGTGGCGTCGCGAGTCTGGATTGTTCTTGAGCGATTCCACCACCTGCGCGATCTGGTCGATCACCCGCCCGTCTGGTGCCTCCCAGCGCCGCCACTGTTTGCCGTAGATCGGCCCCAAGTCACCATTTGCGTCGGCCCATTCGTCCCAGATCGTCACCTTGTTTTCATGAAGGTAGCGAATGTTGGTGTCGCCGCGCAAAAACCAGAGCAGCTCATGAATGATCGAGCGCACATGGAGCTTTTTCGTGGTGAGCAGCGGAAAGGTCTCCCCGCCGTTGAGTGGAAACCGCATCTGATAGCCGAAGACCGACAGCGTGCCGACGCCGGTGCGGTCGCGTTTTTCCACGCCGTGGGTGAGGATGTGGTCGAGAAGCGCCAGATAGGTCTGCATACAAAAACTCGCCGGTTTCTTGATCCAGGTCAAAGAAGCCCGTGAATAACTATGGTAATGTGAAAAATATCACACACATGCCATGGGGTGGCGTATGCGCAATCTAGAACTATACCGCGATTCGAACCACCTGTGCGTGCTTTTGCACGAAACCGAAGGGAATGAAGAGGAAGGCATTCACTCGAATCAGTATCTCATTTTGCACCGGGAGGAGGGGGTATTGCTCGACCCCGGCGGTTTCGGCGTGATGCCCGACGTGCTCGAAGCGATGCTCGACTACTGCATGCCGGAGCAGATCAAGGCGATCATCCTTTCGCACCAGGACCCGGACATCGTCGGCGGGTTAGCTTCCTGGCTCGAGATCACACAAGCTCAGGTGTGGATTTCGCGTTTGTGGACCCGCTTCATTCCCCATTATGGTCTCCCACCCAAGGCGGTCGAGCGCCTTATCGCGATTCCCGACGAAGGGGCACGCTTCACCTGGAACGACGGTACGGAACTGGAGCTCCTGCCGGCTCATTTCCTCCATTCCGAAGGCAATTTCCACGTCTATGACCCCACCAGCCAGATCCTCTTTTCAGGCGACCTCGGTGCAGCGGAGATGAGCAGTGCGGCACTCAGCCCATTTGTCGATGACTTCCCCGCCCACGTTTGCCAAATTGCCGGATTTCACCGTCGCTACATGGTGAGTCACCGTGCGGTTGCCGTATGGCGCGCGACCCTGGGGGATCGACCGCTCTCGATGATCGCCCCGCAGCACGGAGCGATCTACCGTGGTCGTGCGATCACTGATTTCCTTGCCTGGATCGACGAACTGCCTTGCGGCGTCGATTGCCTACAGCCAGGCGGGAGATTCCTTCCGTGAACCGTTTCGTCCCCAGTAATCTGGTCGTTTTGCGCCGTGACGTGCTTTGCGCCGCGAGCGCGCTCCTGGAAGAGCAGGTTCGGGCTAGCCAGGCCTTCTCGGCAATCGCCAAGACGCTTCACCGCGTTCACGGGGAACTGGCCAATTCGCTTGCGGAATTGGCTGGGAGAGCCGATGCGGACCTTACCGTTCGGCAATTGGCCAGACGGTGCCAAACGCTGAGAACGACTCTTGCGCTCGTCGAGCAACACTATCAGGCCGATGTCGTCCGGCAGCGCGATGCGTTGCGCGCCCTTCTTGCGGCGTTCAACGAAAGCAGCAAAGTGCTGGCGCAGACGTTGGTAGAAAAGGATCTTCTCGATCGCCACCGGATGGTGCTCGAGCGGGTTGTCCTCTCCTACGAACGGGTGATCAACTGGCTGCCCTTCATCGAAGAGGTGCTCAAGGAGTTTCACGCGATTTTTCCGTTCGACCTCTTTTTCGTCGCGTTTGCGGAAAAGCATGGGTTGACCGCGCACCTCTTCTACCCAGGGCGACCCACAGCGGCACAGCGATCCGATCTGGAACCACAACTCGTGCGCGAACTCCTTGCGCGTTTGAACCAACCGTTTGATGCCGCTGTCGACCTGGCGGTCCATTACCTGGATTGGACGCCGTGGTTTGGGATCGCGACAGCGCAATGCTATCAATTGCTCACCGAGAAGGTGCCCGGTCATCGCTCAGGACTGGCCGGTATTCTTGGTGTTGGCTTTGGCACCGCGCAACCGCTCAGCGCGCAAGAGCAAACCGTGATCCGCTCGCTCTTGGCAATCCTGGTGATCGTCGTCGGGTCTAGCCGGGCGCTTTCAGACACGCTGCGCGAGCTTGAGTATTTTTCGATGCACGATCCGCTCACCCACCTCTACAACCGCCGCCATTTTCTCCACATGCTCGAGTACGAGATCGGTCGCAGCGAACGGCACCAGCATGCGTTTAGCCTCATCATGATCGATCTCGACGATTTCAAGGAGATCAACGACACCTACGGTCACCCCGCAGGTGACCTGGCGCTCACAGAGCTTGCGAACGTGCTCCAGGCGCAAGTTCGGCAAGGCGACCTCGCTTGCCGGATTGGCGGCGATGAGTTCATCTTGTTGCTTCCCGAAACGCCGCTGGAGGGTGCTAAGGCGCTCGCGCGCAAACTCTGTGATCGGTTGCGCGCCCATCGTTATTTCTATCAAGGGACCTCATTTCATGTGACCTGTTCACTGGGCATTGTGAGCTACCCGCAAGACGGAAAGTCGGTCCATGAACTCCTAGCGCACGCCGATCTGGCTGCCTATGAGGCAAAACGGCGAGGAAAAGACGAAATCTGCGCTTATGACGACCTCAAAACGCGCCGGACGGGCGGCGCTTTGACGCGTGACTCCCTTGCCGAGCAGCGCAGCGAGGTGGAAGCGCTTCGCGAAGCGCTCGCCGAGCGACGCATTGTTCCGTTTTTTCAACCGATCGTCGATATGGCAAGCGGTCAGGTGGTTGCGTTCGAGGTGCTCGCCCGCCTCATCCCGTCGGTAGGCGACCCGATCCCAGCAGGACGGTTCATCACGGTAATCGAAAAATATGGTTTGGGACGCGAACTCGACCGCCAGATCATTGCAGCAGCGCTCGCGGCGTTGCGTGACTTTCCAGGGGAAAAACCCACCCTTTTTCTCAACCTATCGGTACAGGAGATCCAAAACCGCAACGTGCTCGGTTTTGCGGCACGCCTTTGCCACCAGTGGGGGCTGGATCCCGGCCGCATCGTCTTCGAGCTCTTGGAGCGGCACGCTGTCGACGATCTCGAGAAGATGCGCCAGTTCATCCGGCAATTGCGCAAAAGAGGGTTCCGGTTTGCGCTCGACGACTTTGGCAGCGGCTACAACAGCCTGCACTATCTGCGGGAACTGGAGCTCGATTTCGTCAAGATCGACGGCGCGTTCGTGCGGGGCATGCAAACGTCGCGCATCGACGAGGCGCTGGTGCGTAACCTCTCCAATCTCTGTGCGGATCTCGGCATGCAGACGGTAGCGGAATTCGTCGAAAATGACGAAATGTTTGCCATGTTGCAGAAGATGGGGATCACCCATGCGCAGGGCTACTACCTCGGTTTGCCGCTGCCTCGCCTGCCGGTGGTAGAATCGCCACCGCGCACTGGCTCCCCGTAGTTCAATGGACAGAACGAGCGCCTCCTAAGCGCTAGATCCAGGTTCGATTCCTGGCGGGGGGACGAAAGTGGCTATGAAAAAACATCAAAAAACCCCTCAACTTTTCCAACCGTGTGCTGATAACCCTATTAGAATTGCGAAATTTGGGCCTCCAACCCAAAGCGGAAGACGATGCGCATCAACCAGCCTGTAACCCAGCGTGAATACCCGGTGCGCGACGACTGCGCGATCATCAGCCACACCGACGAAAAGGGTCGCATCACCTATTTCAACGAAGATTTTCTGGAGTATTGCGGCTTTGCGCCCGAAGAGTTGATGGGACAACCCCACAACATCATCCGCCATCCGGATATGCCGCCCGAAGCGTTTCGCGACCTCTGGGCCACTTTGAAAGCGGGGCGGCCATGGCAGGGATTGGTGAAGAACCGGCGCAAAGATGGCGACCATTACTGGGTCAAGGCTACCGCAACCCGAAACCGGGGGGGCGGTTATATGAGCGTGCGGATGAAGCCCACGCGCGAAGAGGTTCAAGCCGCGGATGAACTCTACGCGCGGATGCGCGCCGGGGAAAAGATCGCACTCGAAGGGGGTAAAGTCCGCGCAGGCGCCATCACCCGCTTTTTGCGGCGCATTACCCTCAAGCAGCGGGTCGTACTCCTCATGCTCTTTCCGGTGATCGGTTTTGGGTTGTTGTTGGGTCTGGAGTGGTATGAATACGGGCAACCGTCGCTGCTTTCTTTTCTATTCACGCTCCTTGGTGTGGTCGTGACGCTGACGGTCGGTGGGTGGACGGTCAGCCGCCTCTCGCACGGTTTTGCCGAAGCGCAGCACGCGGCAGAGTCCTCTGCGCAAGCGATTGCCGCCAGCGCGCACCAACAGGCCGAAAATACCCAGGCGATTGCTGCTTCGGTCTCGCAGAACACCGCTTCCGCTCAAAAAATTGCCGAACACGCTACCGTTACGGCCAAAGCGGCCGTTGCGGCGCAGCAGGCGGTCGACACCGGCGCGCGAGTCGTTCACCGTGCCGCCGACGAGATCGCGCGTATCGCCCTTTCCGTCCGAACGTCGGCAGCGAATCTCACTAAGCTCGAAGGCATTGCAGGTGAAATCGGCCAGATCATCCAGACGATCCGCGAAATCGCCGATCAAACCAATCTGTTGGCACTGAACGCCGCGATCGAAGCGGCGCGCGCAGGCGAACAGGGGCGCGGTTTTGCGGTAGTCGCCGACGAGGTGCGGAAACTGGCCGAGCGCACCGCGAAAGCAACGCTCGAAATCGGGACGATGATCGAACGCATTCAGGAAGAGACGCGCGTCTCGGTAACCAGCATGCAGGAGGGGGTGGCGCTCGTTGAAAAAGGGGCGGAGAGTGCCCACGAAGCGGGGAACTCGGTCGAGGAGATCAAGCGGGATCGAGGAAAAAGCGCAAACCGTCGTTGCAGCCGCAGGCCAGGTGGGGCGTGCGACGCAGCAAGTCATCCACACCGCGTCGCTCTTCAAGACGTAGGCAGCATTCCGAAACGTTCTTGCCATCGTTGCCAAAAGGCGTCGGGTACCGGCGCCTTTTCCCGTTTCGCATAATCGAAGGTGACAACGCCGTGTTTGCCCCGCGCCACTTCGCGCCCGCTCGCTGATTCCGTCAATTGCCAAACCAGGTCGAAACCGTAGCGATGGGGGTCGGCGATGCCCATCGCGCAGAGCAGCCGTTCGCCGTGAAAGGCTTCGCTGCGGTACTGCGCCGCCACGTCCGCGAGGATGATCCCTGCGCCGCCAATGTCTACCTGGGAAAAGCCCAACTCGGCCAAAAGCCTGCAGCGCGCTTCCGCGACCAGCCCCAAGAGCCGTGCATTGTCGAGGTGCTGCCCTTCGTTGATGTGTTCGATGTAGATCATGAGTTCGGTGACGAACGGCAGATGTTCGGGTAGGGCGATCTTGATGCGTGCCATGATGTGTGTAACCCATTCGTATCGGAACCTGGAAAGCCGATGATGATAACAGGAAAGCGCTGTACCATTTTTCCTTGCCGCACAGGCTGGCCGCGCTATAATGGATGTGGTGCTAACCCCAATCGAACCGGTGTCCATGCCGAAAACGATCGCGCTCCTGCGAAACGTCCCGCTTTTCTCGTTGCTCGAGGATAAGACTCTGACCCAGGTGGCTGAGGCAGCACAACCCGTAGCCCTGGAACGGGATCAGGTCCTCTTTTTCCGCGGCGACGCTTCGCGGGGGTTCTACGTGGTCGTGCAAGGGCGGATCAAACTCTATATCGACGGGCCGAATGGCGTGGAAAAGGTGATCGAAACGGTAGGGCCCGGCGGTACCTTCGGCGAAGCGGTGATGTTTCTGCGCCAGCCTTACCCAGTAAACACCGCCGCGCTGACACCGGCAGAAGTGCTTTTCATCCCGCGCGATGTGATCGAACGGTTGCTCGACGCGAATCGCGATTTCTGCCAACGGATGCTCGCCGGGATGGCGATGCGGTTGCGATCCCTCATCCACGATATCGAAACCTATTCGGTCTGTTCGGCAACCCAGCGCGTGATCGGTTACCTCCTGCAATTACTGCCGGAAGCAGGGGTGGCGACCAACGATGGCCCCATCTTGCTCGAATTGCCGGTGCAAAAATATGTGTTGGCCTCTCGCCTCAACCTGAAGCCAGAGACGCTCTCAAGGGTCTTTTCCGACCTTGCAGCCGAAGGTCTGTTACGCACCAGCGGGCGAAAAGTGTGGATTTTGGATTTGGAAGGACTGCGCGCCTTTGCGCCCCAAGAGGCGTTCTTGCCGAGCTATAGTCAAATCTGGTGTATGACCTGATCAGGCGGCGTTCCTGCTTTCGTCGGTTTCGCGTTTGTCATTGACTTCCACTCCGTCCCTGAACTTTACTCCTTCGACAACCTTGGCAAGGT
>Ga0207875_100157_pt1 | contig 48313 bp, 42 predicted proteins | sample CeladaPassage60A_FD_187476 | JGI IMG/M metagenome (GOLD analysis project Ga0207875, IMG submission 187476) | Cellulose-adapted microbial communities from the Joint BioEnergy Institute, USA - Passage3 60A (SPAdes) (version 2) | ecosystem: Engineered > Bioreactor > Continuous culture > Unclassified... | reverse complement strand
AACGCCTTCTGACGATGGTAACCAGAACCGAAAGGTTCTATTGAACGTACAGGAGTCAGCAGAGGCCATAGTACTGGAGTAAGGGACGCCTGAAACAGGAAGGGCCGAACGTCAACTCAGGGGTGAACCAGACTCTTTCGAGATGCTGTGCGTGGAAGCAGAATTCCCCTTGGGAACTCGACTGAGGAAAGAAGGGTGAAGCCCGGAGGGCCTCAGTCAGAGGGCGGAGCACAGCCCGGCAAGACCTGAATCTCATCCCGCGGAAGGAGCTCCGTCAAGGTTGACGAACCGCCTAGTGCGGACCCGCATGCTAGGTGGTGTGAGGGGACGGGGGTTAGCAGCCCCCTCCTACTCAATTTCGGATTTGTGTCGTTTTTGGGCGTTTGATGAGGGGTTTCCATTACCGCGCAGGGTAAGCGCCTTCTCCCGGGCTTCAAGGAATTTTTTTCTTTTCACGGTATGAGTGAAATATTTCTGGCCAAAATTAAGGTCCTTCTATAGGTGAGTGATTAAAGAGCGCTCACCTATTGAAGGGGGAACCAAGCTTAGGTGCGGCAGGAAAGGAGGCAAATACATAAAAAAGAGGGATACTCCTTGGCAGAATGTTGAGACAACGGAAAGGAGGATGACGTATAATTAAGTTCGCAAAAAGTGAAAAGAGGAAAAGCCATCGGTAACTCCGAATATGGTAAGTGCCCAAAAAACCTAAAAGGAGCATTCCTGTTAGAAGTTTTCTCGGGGACTAGAATAAAAAAAGCCCTCTTGGTATGATTCGGGGGTGTCAATCACAAGAATTGACCCCTAATTTGGATACCAAGGAGGACTTACGTGAATTCTATCTCAAACAAGAAGATGAGTCAAGTCACCGATCAAACGCGTATGTGTCAAGATTTTCTCTGGACGATTATCAGATCAATTTCTTGCCGGGCTTGGGCCATACCCACTTTGTTTACGATATTCCGGACGGCCCCGTGGCTGATCTTCACATCCGTCCACTCGGCCAGGATGTCCGCCACGGTCCGGTAGTCGCATTTACTGGCCAATTCCGCGATCTTGACATCCACCAAGGGAGATCTGCGTTCATATTTTTGAATGCCCAGCCATTCATCCAAGGGGTAATGGGGATTGCCTTTCGGATCGGTCATCCATGTGCGGGTAAAAGTCACCGTGCCAAAAAGGAATTGCATCGACCGCTGATCGTTTCTCTCCACTTCCCAGCCTTCGCCTTGTTTTTGCTTTTTGATCGTCTCGTTAAGTTGGGAAAGAACTTTTTCCAAGGCATCCGCAAAAAACCGATGCATAAGCCGCAACAGATTTTCTTCCGCTTCCATCAGATTCGCGGAATCCTTCAGGATTTCGTAAATTTTTGCTATAATCATATCCAAGAAAAGGCGCCTCCTTTGGGAAGTGTTGTGGTGGACACCTCTATTGCAGGACGCCTTCTCTTTTTTTGCCTATCGGATAGATCCTGTACCTACACATACTCAAACGCTGGTTGTTGGGATGGATATCGCAAAGAAAAACATTATGCCTGCTTTGTGGCTGAGCGAGGGAGGGTGTTAAAAAAGCCGTTTCCCGTTCTGCAATCGAAAGAAGGATTGGAATGGTTCTACCAGTGCATCGTGGAAGCGATGAAGGAATTCGGGAAAACCGAGGTGATCGTTGGCATCGTGCCAACGGGACATTATTGGCTGAATCTCGCCTATTTTCTTGATGAGAAAGGCATCCCTCTCGTCATCACAAACCCGATGCACGTGAAGCGATCCAAAGGGCTGGACGATAACCTTCCAAACAAGCATGATGCGAAAGATGCGCTCGTCATTGTCCGTTTAATGAAAAACGGCCGATTCAGCTATCCGCATATTCTGAAAGGGATGGAGGCGGAGCTGCGCGTGAGGGCGACATTTTGCTCCAAATTGGTGGAAGAACAGGGAGCAGTTCGAAATCAGATGATTCGCTGGCTCGATCGGTATTTTCCAGAGTTTACGCAAGTCTTTCCGTCGTTTGGGAAAATGGCGCTCGCGGTACTGGAATATACGCCATTTCCGAGTGATCTGGCAGGAAAAGAGCTAGAAGAGGTTCTCGCCCTTTACCGGCAAAGCGAGGGATTACAATCGCCACAAAAGCCGAAAGCGAAGAAGCTCATAGAACTGGCCCAACACTCCATTGGCGTAACGGAAGGACAACAGATGGCCCGTATCGAAATCGCCACACTTGTCCGCCGATATCGCCAGTTGGAAAAAGAAATCGAGGCATTGACAGAACAGCTGATTGAACTCGTTCAGACCTCCGTTGAATACGAATGGCTCAAAACGGTTCCGGGCTTAGGCGATGCGACCATCGTGGAACTGTTATCAGAGATCGGGAGTTTCTCCCATTATCAGGATCCGCGGCAGCTTATCAAATTAGCGGGCCTGACACTACGGGAACATTCCTCCGGCCAACATAAAGTGCAGAAACGGATCTCGAAACGGGGACGAAAACGGCTTCGCGCTCTCCTGTTCCGAGCGATGATGCCGATGATCCGCCACAACGAAGCGTTTCGGCAGCTGCACGACTATTACACGACACGACCGGAAAACCCGTTACGGAAGAAGCAATCGGTTCTGGTGTCATGCGGAAAATGATTGAAGGTATTGCAAGCTGTATGTACGAAGCACCAAGCGTTCGATGCGAAGCGAATGATGCAGGACATCTTTGGTCCCGAAACGGCTGCTTGATGCCTGCATGCCTTGTGATTCTCTGGACAACAAGGGTGACACGGAGAAGCTGGCGGGATATCATCCATTCGACCTTGAGTCCATAACTGCCTGATGACTTGACCAAAGAAGGAATGTAGGCACAAGGATGCCAAGAGACATGGGAGGGTTCGTCATCATCAGCGATGCAGAGATCCAAGGTGCATCCCATACGCTTCCCCCACTGTAACCAAATTTAACCAGTAGTGGCCGCGAAGCGTATCCACTCAATGTAAGATATACACATATTTAAGGAAATAATGTTAGGAGCTTTGTCGAAAAATATTTTTTTGAAACCCCTGAAACGGCTACAACCGTTGATATATCAACATTTATAGAGGGAGAAAAAGATAAGGAGATGACATCATGCCTGTCTACAATAAACTTGTTCGCGATCGGATTCCCGAAATTATTCAAGCAGACGGAAAGACATTCACCACGCGCGTATTAGAGGAGAAGGAATATCGTGAAGAGCTTCGGAAAAAAGCACAAGAAGAACTTCAGGAATATATGAATGCTAGTGATGATGAAACGGCGCTGGAAGAATTGGCAGATTTATTGGAAATCATGCATGCTCTTGCCAAGTGTCACGGGGCGTCGATCGAGCGCGTTGAGCAAATTCGAGCGGAAAAAGCGGAGAAGCGGGGAGGGTTTAAAGAAAAAATTTTTTTAGTCGAGGTACACGATGAGTAAAGTTGAATTTATTAAACGCAATCTTATCGAAAAAATACAGGAACATATGGAAACAGCGTCGACCATATACATATTGACTTCATTCGTGATGAAATCTGGTGTCCGCCTTCTGAAAGAAACATTGAAAAAAGCGGCCGAACGCGGGGCGGATATCAAAATTTGCGCCGGCGATTATCTTTTTGTTACTCAGCCGGAAGCGCTTCACGAGCTATTTTCTATTCATCCGGATATCGAAGTCCGCTTATGGCGAAGCAACGGAGTTTCTTTCCACCCGAAAGCGTATTTATTTGAAAACACAACGATCGGCTATTTTATTGTCGGTTCCTCCAATTTGTCGAAATCGGCGCTGACAGAAGGAATCGAATGGAACATCGGACTGGACAAAAGCGTTGATGAAAACGTATTTGCGGAGGCAATGGAAGAGTTTTTAAAGCTGTTTTATGCCGATGCGACTGTACAAGTGAACGAAGAGACGCTAAAAGACTATGAAAACCAGTATCATGACTATCACCGGCGCCATCCAAATCTCGCACGGACATGGGCGGAAGCGGAAGAGATTGAATTAATGCTTCCGCTAGAACAAACGAAGGTGGATGCGAATAGATTTGGACATAGCGTCGTCCGTGATCCCGCAATAGTGACATACGAAACGATTCAGCCGCGTTTTGCTCAAGTGGAAGCGCTCAAACAGCTGGAAGCGACTTACGAAGAAGGCTATGACAGGGCGATGGTCGTCATGGCGACAGGGCTTGGGAAAACGTATTTGGCCGCATTTTTTGCCCGCCGTTTTCAAAAAGTGCTATTTATCGCGCATCGCGAAGAAATACTTCATCAGGCGAAAAAATCGTTTCAACGTGTCATTCCCGATAAAACGCTTGGCATTTATGATGGCAACGTGAAAGAAAAAGAAGCGGATATTATCTTTGCTTCGATTTTTACATTAAGCATGAAAAAACATTTAGAAGCATTCGCTAAAGACTCCTTTGATTTGATCGTTATTGACGAATTTCATCATGCCGCCGCCCGTTCGTATCAGCGAGTGCTCGATTATTTTCAATCAAAATTTTTGCTTGGCATTACCGCGACCCCAGATCGAAATGACAACAAAGACGTATATGCGATTTGTGATGGAAATGTCGCTTACAAAATTGATTTTATCGAAGCGGTGCAGCGCGGATGGCTTGCCCCTTTCCGCTATTATGGCGTTTACGACGATACGGATTATTCCAAGATCAAATGGCTTGGCAACCGCTACGATGAAGCAGAACTGCTCCAAGTTCAGCTAAGGGAAGAAATGGCGGACAAGATTTTAAAGGCATGGGAAAAATATAAGAAAACGAGAACGCTCGTATTTTGTTCATCGATCAAACAAGCTGACTTTTTATCGGAATATTTTCAAAAACGAAATCATCGAACGGTCAGCCTCCACTCCAAGCAGACGGACATTCCGCGCGATCAAGCTATCGCGATGCTGGAAAACGGGGAATTAGACGCCATTTTCACGGTGGATTTATTTAATGAAGGAGTTGACATTCCATCGGTCGATACATTGCTGTTTGTACGGCCGACGGAGTCGCTTACTGTGTTCACCCAGCAAGTCGGCCGCGGGCTTCGGCTGCATGAAGGAAAGGATTATTGCGTCATTATTGATTTAATCGGGAATTATCGCAACGCAGACGTGAAATTAGCGTTGTTTGATACGGAACGCGGGAGTAGCAAAAAGATAAAAGCAACACTGATCCCAACCGTTCCAGAAAATTGTTCGATTCATCTCGATGTGCGGGCGATTAATTTATTGGAAGAAATGGGAAAAAAGCGGCAGCCGCGTCGTGAGAAACTATTATTGGACTATCAGCAATTAAAACAGGAACTCGGTTATCGTCCAACATATTTGCAGCTTCATCTATATGGAAGGAGTGAAGCGACAGAATATAAATCGGAATTCAAGTCATATTTCGGTTTTCTTTATTGGGCTGGGGAGCTGTCACAAAGAGAGAGGGAAGTTTTCTTAAAGTATGAATCATGGTTAGTGGAAGCAGAGCGTACTCCGATGACAAAAAGCTATAAGATGGTGGTCTTACAAGCGATGCTTCAAAGAGGTTCTTCACGATGGCATTTACCGATTACGCCGCAAGAAGTAGCACCGTTTTTTCACCGCTATCTGACCGAGAAAGAATACCGGAAGCGCATTGATTTTTCGGATAAGGAAACAAAACGGCTGTGGATTTACGATGAAGAGAAAGTAAGCAAACTTATCGCCAGAATGCCGATGACGAAATGGAGCGGAAGTTCAAACGGACTACTTTCTTTTGACAACAATGTTTTTTCTTTAACATTTTCCATCGATCCGGAAGATGAAGAAATTTTATATAAGTGGACACAGGAGATTTGCGAGTATCGGTTGCATGTGTATTTTGAGAGAAAAGCGAGTACAAAAATAGAGTAGTATTATATTTTTCTATGCTATTTCTATTGAGGAGACATCTTTCTTTTTTCCGCAATAAGCCATGATTTTATATTATAGTTAATAATTTTGTTAAATATCGGAAATTAACTGACATGTTGGTTAGTGTCAAATAAAGTTCTCAACCATCAGCACTCCGAAATGGTTTATGCCGCTTTACGTTGTTCCTGAATTTCTTGTAGAATCGTCGGACTAATATAGGATCGTCCGATTGACCAGTCTTCGTGGTATTCCATTAAGGAACTGGTCACAAGACGAATGTATGAATCCTGATTAGGAAAAACCCCTACGACACTTGTTCTTCGTCGTATTTCACGATTTAATCGCTCCAAGATGTTGGTGGAGGATATTTTCCTCGGGTCAATCTGTTCAAAATGGAAAAATTGCAGCGAATCTTCAAGTCCTTCTGCTAATACTTTCATGGCATCCGGATATTTTTCTTCATATTCATCCATGAAAGAATCAGCATAATTCATTGCGGTTGTATAATCTGGTTGCAGCCAAATTTGCTTGAGACGGGAAGCAAAACTTTCTTTTTCCCGGCTTGGAAGATGAGCTAAAATATTTCGCATGAAATGAACCTTGCATCGTTGCCATGAGCAACCGATAAAGGACTCTTTAATGGCTTTGGCCAGCCCTTTATGGGCATCCGATACCACAAGCCAAACGTCCTCAACCCCTCTGGACTTTAAATGGTCAAACAAGCTTTTATAGGTCGCTTCTGACTCTTCTTGCATGGGTTGGACGGCCAAAATATCCCGTTTTCCTTCTTCATCCATGCCAATGACCACTTGAACGGCCATATTTACAATGCGATGGCCGTATCGAATTTTCTCATAGAGGGCATCCACCCATAAGACAGGATAGGTCTTTTTTAAGGGGCGGTTTCTAAAGGCTTCCACTTGATCGTTTGATTCACGGGTAATCTGAGAGACTTGCCCCCTCGAAATGGATTCAATTCCTAAACGACTGGCTAGTTTCCTAATCTTCCTTGTGGAAACGCCTTGGATATAGGCTTCCTGGATGACTTGGATCTGAGCAGCCTCAGCACGTGATTTCTCCGTGACAAAGAAGGGAACGTAACCTCCTTTTCGGAGTTTGGGAACAAAAAGATACATCGTCCCCATTCTTGTGTCAAAGCGTCGGACTCGATAACCTGATCGATACCCTTGACGTGAATCTGTCCGTTCTGACTTTTGCGCTTTAATTTTTGCCGATACCTCAGCTTCCATCAATTGCTCACAAAGCCATTGAAGCATGGACAACATGGGTTCTTGTTCAGACATAAACTGGAGTAGCATTTGTTCGAAAGATAAGGTAGAATTCTGGGTAAGCCATCGGTTTCAACTCCTTTTGGTTTGTTGGACACTTACCATATTCGGAGTGACCGATGGCTTTTCCTCTTTTCACTTTTTGCGAACGTAATTATACGTCATCAAATCGGGACTTCGATGAAATTATAGAAGAATTTCAATTAACGAGGAGGTAAACTTTATGAAAGCCATGATTATTGACCGGTATGGGAAAGTTCCACTTAAACTAGCTGACATGCCAGTACCTACACTTGGTGAAAATGATGTCCTGGCAGAAATATTTGCAGCAAGCATCAATCCAGTCGATTTTAAAATAAGAGACGGAAAATTGCGAATGCTCATCAAATACGATATGCCGCTTATTTTAGGTAATGACTTTTCAGGTGTGGTTAAGCAAGTAGGGTCAAGGGTAAAAAAGTTTAAGGTTGGAGATGAAATTTACGGACGAGCTGTTAAGGACAGAATTGGAACTTTTGCTGAGTATATCGCAATAGACGAAGATGCCATAGCTTTAAAACCGAAAAACCTCTCATTTGAAGAAGCTGCATCAATTCCATTAGTAGGACTGACTTCCTATCAGGCGTTACATGACATTTTAAAGTTATCTGCTGGACAAAAAGTGTTAATACATGCTGGTTCAGGTGGCGTTGGTACTTTTGCAATACAGCTTGCTAAATCTATGGGGGCTTACGTTGCAACTACAACTAGTGAAGCTGGGTTTCAACTAGTGAAGAATTTAGGTGCAGACCTTATTATAAATTATAGAAATGAAGATTTTGCTAAAATATTACAAAATTATGATGCAGTTTTCGATACAATCGGTGGAAAGACTTTGGAAAAATCATTTAGAGTAGTAAAGTCAGGGGGACAAATTGTTTCTATTGCAGGACTGCCTAACGCCCGTTTTGGAAAAGAGTATGGTGCAGGTTTCTTTAAAACCAGTTTATTTCGAATAGCTACGCTTAAAATAACAAAACTAGAGAAACAGTATAATGTTAAATATACCTATTTATTTATGAAACCAAGTGGTGAACAGTTAAGCATCATTACTGATTTAATGGAGTCAGAAAAAATTAAGCCTGTTATTGATCGGATATTCCCATTTGAGGATGCTCAGAAGGCTATAGAGTATTCTGAATCAGGTAGAGCAAAAGGGAAAATTATTTTAAAAATAAAGTAACTATTAACGTCAAGGACACAGCTAACTCTGTAAGCCAAATCATTGCTTGCTGTGGCAAACGTTCTTCATGTAAGTTCGGCTTCATACTTGGGTCCAGGACCTGCGCTTGGAGGAAATTTGGGGATGAATCCTGCTTTCCTTCTTATACGAACGGGGGCTTTAGTTTAATAAAAAGAAAAAAGGAGAACACATTTTCGTCATTTATAATATGTGTCCTCCTTTATTTTTAGCGATTTCTTTATAATCTAGGTCTTGATAAGTGTACCTCCACTCTACTTTCTATTTTTCTCTTAACCCTTTCACGTTGCGACGATTTTTTCAGAAATCATATTGTTTTCAAACACCGTTTCAAGCAAAAGGACCGTTTCCAGCGTTGCTTTGTAGTCGAGCGTTTCGAATTCGGTATGTTCATGCTCGTAGCCGACGGATAAGTTGACGGATGGAATGCCGAATTCGGCGAAGACTTTGGCGTCGCTTAGTCCGCCATGGGTCATTTTCCAGTCGGGCATGCCGGCGAGCGCTCCGGCTGTTTCGAAAATGCGGCCGTATTCGTCAGGGCAAAACGGTACGCGGCCGGCCCAGGAAGTGACGATGTCGCGCGTTCCGCGGCGGTCCACGACAATCGCGGCGTCGACGTCTCGCAAAAACGCCGGGTCGATATGGCGCGAGCCGAGGCAGCCGATTTCTTCCTCAACGGTGAAGGCGATTTTCAGCGTTCCTTGGAAGCGGGAATGGCGAATGAAATCAAGTATTTCTAAGATAACCGCGATTCCCGCCCGGTCGTCGGCGCCTAAGATGCCGTCGGAACTTTTTAAAATGGTTCCGTTTTCAATGATCGTTCGGGAAGGATGAAAGGATTGAACGGTATCCATGTGGGCGGAAAGCAGGATCACCGGCCCTTTTCCGCAATGGACCGCCGCGAGCAAGTTGCCATATCCATCCGTTCGGAGCCAATTGGCCCGTGACTGCAAATAGCGGTGCAGCCAATGGCGAATGGCGCGCTCCTCCCCGCTTTCTCCTTGGATGTGAAGAAGAGGCATAAGCCGTTGTTTTAACTTTTCTGACCGATACACTTTGAGCGTTTCCGGATTTCTCCACACGTTGTGCAGCCGTTCGGCGATGGTGAGGAGATCGGCGATTTGCCCTTTCTTATAGGAAAAGGCCGCCTTTCTTTTTTTTAGCTTTACGTCTACACTTTCCGGTGTGCAGGCTCGAATAATCGAAGCTTGCGTCGCGGACAAGTCGTTCAAAAAATCGATCCTGGCCGGCGGACGCCCCTCTCCGTCGCAGCTGTTAAAGGTGTAAATATGCATCATGTTCAGCCAGCGGACGATTCCCCGCACGTACGGGTCGATTTGGATGAGAGGAAGTTCGTTTTTCCTTGGGTCGAGCAGCATTTCTCTTCCCGGGATGTCATGATTGTGACAAACCATCCGCCTGGCGGTTTGCTGGAGCGCTTCCAACCAGTCCGTTTCGGAAATGGTGTCAAGGTGCTGGTGCCGTTGGATGAGGGTTGCGAATGTTTGCGCAAGCCACTGTGACGTAATGCCTGTTTCCGCATCCTCCGGCAGAAATCCTTGTCGAATCATAAATTTTATTAATTTTTCCATACTATCCAACTCCTTTCTGAATTCGTTACAATACAACTATACAAATCGTTGTGTGACAGCCTGTCGCAAAGGAGGGATACGGAGATGGAAGAATACAAGTTTTTTCCGCATGAGGAAGAACGCCGCTTGCTTATGGAGCTGAAAAAAGAAAAAGATCGGAAACGGAGGAAAGAAATCGAAGACAAATTGATTCATCTGTACGTTCGTTTTGGCGAGTATTTCAAAATGTCGAGCATCCCTGATCCGAAGGCGGCGAAAATGTATTTGCAAATGGCATTGAAGCGAAAACCAAACCATCCCGTCGCGAATTATCGGTTGGCGCATCTTTACTATAACGAAGGAAGGTATGCCGAGGCGGCGTACCATTTTCATCGGGCGCTTTCGGGATCGATGGACGAGCCTCTTAATGACACGCAGGCGATGCTAAGCCATATGCTTCTTGTCAATTGCGGCATTTTTCTCGCGTCGGACGCATTCAAGCAGATCGAAAAGTTGGAAACAAAACCGTATGATGAAGAAACGGTCGAGCGCTATCGCCAGGCGATTTATCTCCTTCGCATCGAAGATTTTCGCCGCGCGTTTTATCGCATGATTACGCCGGAAAGCGACGAAATCGTAACAGAGGAAACCTATTTTTCCGAGCAGGAGCGGCTTTCGCCGCATGAGGTGATGCTTTGCCTCGGCGACGGTTTTGTCGTTCGTTACGCAGGCGAGTTGGTGGAGCTCGAATACCAATCGTTTTATGCGCTTGCGGCAATTCTGCATAGCGAACGGCCGATGACCGGGGAAGACGTCCGCAAAATGTTGTTTCAATCGTTTTTTGGCAGAAACGTTACCGATGCCGCCGTTCGGAAGATGTTTGAGCGGCTGCGCGCTCGCATTCCGTTCTGGGATGATATCATTGAAACGACGAGAATAGGGAACAAAGCGGCGCGGCGCCGCAAACAAGGCGTTTCGTATCGGATTTTTTGCCGCGCGAGCGATATATTTCCTTGGGAGTAGGAGAATTGGATGAACATACGAAAAAGATTAGAAAATAGAGGGATTATGGTGGAAGAACGGATGGAAAAAGGAGAAGACTTCGGCAGGCGTTGGAACGGGCGTTTGCCGGTGCCATTCGTCCGCGGGTGAATTGATTTCGGCCAGTTTCCGTGGCGTGTTTTCAGGCGCGAAAAGCTGCCTGATCTTGAAGGGAAAATGGCGATGCGCGCGTTTTATGGGAGAACCGATTCGTTTGTTAAAAGGGAAGAAGAGAAACGGTTTCGGCTGCCCGATCAACGAAAGCTCCATCTCGTCTGCTTCTTTGATGAAATTGAGTTAAAACGAATCTGCTGCCGTGGCCGGAAAAAAGGAGCAGATGTGGATCTTCTTGACCGTTTTTTCAATTTCGAAAGGACTTGACGTTCGGCCCATTGATATGGAGGAGGCGGCGGAGAACTTGCCGGATTGGAGAGATAGGGATGCGGAATGCCCAACAATTTTTATTGAAATGAATAATGAACAACTACAATAGGCGTGACGATGATGCACACGGACTTTACTATTTATCGAATTTAGAGAAGCATGGTTCGGCCGTGAATATTGCAAAACAGCTGCAAAATTGCAAAGCAGTGTTGAAAGAATCGATATCCGAATACCCGTGAACGTATTCAGCTAATATGTGCGCAAGTTTCATCAGAATGGGGAAAACCGATCCGGACCGGGTTTTCCATCATTTTATCCGGTTTGTCGTCATTTCACGCTTGAGCAATGCCGGTTTGGAGACCCGACCGCATCTTCTGTCCAACAACTGTAGCCAATACGATAACGATTGATATTACGGCCTATCTTTGTTTAAAGGTTGGGACATTGGCAAAGAATCCATAGGAAATGCCAATTGATCCAAATAGGCCGCCAATCCGTGGCGTATGGATAATAACCGGGGAAGGCAAGAACCCGCCGAAACCTTTTGTTGAAAAGGCGGAAAGTACGGTTGGAGAGCCGCAAGAGCCCCCCGTACTTAAAAGCAGGGCGGGTATGCCAAAATGCGGAGCTCCGAAAGCATAGGCCGGTTTTTTAAAAATGCGAGGTTTTTCAAAAGAGCGTACGCTGAACGAAAGTTTCCGTTGTTAATGAAAAAATACTTACACAAACCCTTGTCTCAAACTTTTTCCCGCAAAACCTCGAAAAAAAAGTCAAAAAATGTTTTAATAATAGTAAGCATTCGGCATGGGCTGCCGGCGGAGCCGGATCCGGCGCCGCAGTCCTTCTACACCCGTCGAGAAAGGAGCTGCAAAACATGGAATGGGTTTTGTCCGTCAGCGCGCTGCTTGTTGCCGCAAGTTTTTCCGCAATGGCCGTTTATTTGATCCTCACCCTCAAATCCGTGTCAAAGACGCTGGACACCCTTTCCCGATCGTTGGACGGCCTTAAGGGCGATGTGGAAAAAGTGGCCAAGGAGACGGAAGAGGTCTTGCGGTCCACCAACCGGCTGATTCAGGACATCCACGAAAAGTCGGAATCGCTGAACGGTGTCTTTCAAGCGCTGGGCGACGTGGAAAAAACGATAAAAGGATTCAACGATTCCCTCGGGAATTTTACCGTATCCGTCCAGGAGAAACTGGAGAGGAACAAGGACGCATTGGCCCAGGTGGTCCAATGGAGCTCCATCGTCCTTGAGCTGAAGAGCAAATGGGAAGAAGTGAGAAACCGCAAAAAACGAAAGAGGGCTGAAGAAAAAGAATTTCAATCATAAAGGAGGTTTTCATCGTGGGGGAAGAAGTGAAAAACGGGAAATCCCGTCTCGGCTCCTTCCTTGGCGGGGCTCTGTTCGGCGCGCTGGTGGGATCGGTTGCCGCCCTCATCTTCGCTCCGAAATCCGGGAGGGAATTGCGGGGCGATATCCAGGAACAATTCACCGCGGCCAAGGAAAAAACGAGCCAGGTGAAAGACACGGTCGTCCAAAAGGGAAACGAATGGAAATCCATCGCCCTCGATGCCACCTCGAAGGTAACCCGTTCCTTGAAGGAACAATCCAACGAATTGCTGGATAAGGTCCAATCCCTGACCAAGAAGTCGGGGGAATCGCTCGAGGAGGCCCTGGAGGATGCAAAGGAAGCGATTGGGAAGATCGGGGAGGAAATCGACCGCAAATTGGAGGCATTGAAGGAAGGAAAGCGGGAAGAACCGCAGGAAGAGGCGCGGGAAGAAAGTCGGTAATGCTTTCCAATAGGCGCGGATCAATGGCCGAAACGCCGAAAAAGGCAGCTCCCTTCGGGTGGCTGCCTTTCCTTATTCGCATTTCGGGCGCGTTTTCCGGCCAATCGGGGCGGATCTTCTTGCTTTGGCGATCGCGGACCGGGGATACTCCGCGTTGTACCCTCTGCACAACGGGCAAGGACGCCGTAAAGACCGCAAGCGGCGGATCTTTTGAACGCTTCGACGGACGGGGCTTCCGAAGGATTTGAAGCGGTTTGAGGCGGACCATGGGCCTTCCTCGTCCGCATACCCGCGGGAATCCGCCGCGCGATTGAAGCGGTTTTGAGCGCTCTAGGCGTTGAAATCGGCATGCGTCCGCAGGCCGGGATGAAGCCTTCATCCGCCCTGTTATTGGTCCGGCCATATGATCTCCAGCTTGTCTCCGGGGGTTAGCCGGTCCTGAAAGGTTCCTTCCTTTCCGTTTCTTAATATTTTGTAATTCCCCCTTTTGTCCCCCGTGCTGTAGTCGACAAAACGGAAGACATCCTGGAAGATGAAGGGGGAATCTTCGGCGCGTTCCACGGTCAAGACGTCGCCGGATTTCACCCGGTCCTTGTCATCCAGCAATTTCCCGTCCCGCCGGACGAAGGTGACCCTTTTGGAGAGGAGGACCGGTTTTCCGTTGAAGGTGACGGGCATGTCTTGCTTCAAGACCCAATGGAATTCGGATGCCAGTTCTTCGACGGTCGGATTTTTCCTTCGGGTGACCGTTACCCGGTCCCCCGCCTGAATCGGGGTTTCGGGCGTGGCCTCTGCCCCGTTTTTCAGGATCTTGCCGGAAAACTTCGGCAGGCGCTTCCGTTCATTATTGACGGTGACGGCAAACTCCGCCGCCTCCTTCAACAACTCCTTTAATCCGATGGCGGCGAGGGCTTCCCCGATCGTTTTCGCATAGCGGCATTGGACGATGTCCCGGTCCTTCAGTTCCCGCCTTTTGTCCGCTTTTTTTCCGTTCACTTCAACGGAAGGGAAGAGGGAATACTCCTGATCGTTTACGAAAAGGGGGATTTTTCCTTCCTTCATCAGCTCCTCGACGGTAATTTTCGCATCTTCGCCGTCGTCGCCCTTTTCGACGGTGATTTCGGCCCCTTCACGGATCTCGTCGTCGACGGATGCCGGTTCCCCGTTGACAAAAATTTTCGGGGGGCTGCCGAATTTCCCGGGGAATGCCACCGCCTTTCCATTGAAACGGATGATTTTGGCCAACCCCGGCTTGCCGTACAGTTGGCTGATTTTGAGTCCGCTGGCCAGCAGGGCGTCCGCCACCGTCAGTTTTTTAATTTCAAATAAATGGACGGGTTGGCCGTTCAAGAAAACCGTTTTATATTGCAGCGGATTTTTCTTGGCGGAGATGCCGATCCCGATCGGGGTGACAAATTCCGGCCCCCTTAACCGTTCGTCGGGGATGATGACGTTTTCCAACGCATCGATTTGCCGGATGGCCACCCGGTTTTTCGGCAGCTGCAATTTTTCCGCCAGCAGTTCCGGCAGATTCGGGGTCAAACTTCCTCCCCCGACGAGCATTACCGCCTTCGGCGAATGCTGGTGGTTTAAGCGCAAAATTTCGCGGGCGATCGTATCCGCCAGCTGCTCGATGGCGGGGGAAATGGCCCGGATGATCTCATCCTTTTCCAAGGTCAGCTCGAAGCCGAGAATATCCTTGACGGTGACCGTATCCTTGGCGGACAGCTGAATTTTGACCTGTTCGGCCACGGGGAAATCGATCAAAAATTGGTCGCTGATCGCTTCCGTAATTTCGTCTCCGGCGATGGGGACCATGCCGTAATTGATGATCGTTCCCTTGTCCGTGACGGCGATATCCGATGTCCCGGCGCCGATATCGACCAAGGCGACGTTGAGTCGGCGCATGGACGGCGGGATGAGGACATGGATGGCCGCGATCGGCTCCAAGGTGATCGCTTCCATCTCCAGACCGGCCCGGTTTAAGGCGGAGGACAGGGAATCGATGACGACCTTCGGCAAAAACGTGGCGATGATCTCCACCGAAGCTTCGCTTCCGTTTTGGCCGACCAGATTCCCGATTTGTTCCCCGTCCAGATAATAGTAAAGGACCGAATAACCGACGCAAAAAAACTTTCCGGATGCGCCTTTGAATTTTTCCGCGACTTGTTGTTCCGCCTTTTGCACGGCCATCAGTTCGAGATGGATGACGTCCTCTTTGCGGATGGGCCGTCCGCCCGTTTCCATCTTGGCCGCGGCCTGTTCCGTTTTTAACGTCCGTCCCGCGGCGGCCACGCAAGCCCTTTTTAACGGCCCGCACTTCCGTTCCAGCTCTTCCTTCACTTCCCGGATCACCCGGGCGACGGAGGTAATGTCATGGATCTGCCCGTCGAGCATCGCCCGCTCCTGATGTTCCTTCACGATGCAATGTTTGATTTCCGCCCGGTTGTCCCTTTCTTCCCATATGATGCCCACAATCGTTCTCGTTCCGATGTCGAGGGCGAAGGTTTGCTTCGGATTTTCCATAGTCCACCTCTTCACGGCATTGTGGTTGGCGAATTGGATGTGTTTGTTGAAAATCATGGTTTTAAAATTCGGTTCCCGGAAGGAAGCGGTGCCTTCCGTGACTTTGGCAGGCGATTCTTTTATAATTATAAAAGCGGCAAAACATGGAATCTTGCTAATTGAAATGTACCATAATTTTCTTTTCTCATAAAGGTTGGCGCCATCGTCCTTTTTTCCCGTATTTTGCAAAAGGTGCGAGACGCTTTCGAAAAATGTCGGCCCGTTCCGCCGGCCTGCGGCAAGGCCGGACAGACCCGTATTCGGCGAAGCGAGGAAGGATGTTGGAAATGAACAGCGAGGAACTGGATGTTTTGCGGAAACAGGTGGATGAAATCAACGAAAAGATTTTACACTTGATCAGCGAGCGGGGAAGATTGGTCCAAAAGATCGGCAAGCTCAAACATGCCCAAGGCATCAACCGTTTTGACCCGGAACGGGAAAGGGTCATGCTCGACCGCCTGCTTTCCCTGAATAAGGGCCCTTTTAAAGACGCCACCATCGAACATATTTTCAAGGAAATTTTCAAAGCGGCCCTGGAATTGCAGGAATCCGACCAGAAAAGCGAAATGCTTTTTTCCCGGAAAAACCGGAAGGAAAATACGGTCGTTTCCGTCAAAGGGGAAACCTTCGGGGACGGGAAACCCCATTTCATTTTCGGTCCTTGCTCCGTCGAATCCTACGAACAGACGGAAGCGGTGGCGAAGGCGGTCAAAGAAAAGGGGTTGAAGCTTTTCAGGGGCGGGGCTTTCAAGCCGAGGACATCCCCTTACGATTTTCAGGGGCTGGGCTTTGAGGGGCTGAAGATTTTAAGGGAGATCGCGGACAAGTACGATCTCGCCGTCGTCAGCGAAATCGTCAATCCCGCCCATATGGAGGAGGCGCTGGAATATGTGGACGTCATCCAGATCGGCGCGCGGAATATGCAAAATTTCGAATTGCTGAAGGAAGCGGGAAGGGTCCGCAAACCGGTATTATTGAAAAGGGGGCTGGCGGCGACGATCGAAGAATTTTTGTACGCCGCCGAATACATCCTTTCCCAAGGAAACAGCCAGATAATTTTGTGCGAGCGGGGAATCCGCACCTTCGAGCGGGCGACGAGAAACACGCTCGACATCTCCGCCGTCCCCGTTTTAAAACAGGAAACCCATCTCCCGGTGATCGTCGACGTTACCCATTCGACGGGGAGAAGGGATTTGCTGATACCCGCGGCGAAGGCCGCTCTCGCCATCGGGGCTGACGGGGTGATGGCGGAAGTGCATCCGAATCCGTCCGTGGCCCTGTCCGACGCCAGGCAGCAAATGGACCTCGATCAATTTTCCGTTTTTATGGAGGAAATGGAAAAATTCACGAAAAATTATCTGTGAAAGCATTCTCAAACTGCTTATTTACCGTTATAATATTATGAATAAAGGTTCCTCTCAACAGGAAAATTTTTATTATAAACGGAATCGGAATTTTTCCGAAATGCAAAAATATCGGTCGTAAAGGAGAGATCCTGGTTGAACGTAACCATTTATGATGTGGCCAGGGAAGCCAACGTATCCATGGCGACGGTATCGCGCGTCGTCAATGGAAATCCGAATGTGAAACCTTCAACAAGGAAGAAGGTTTTGGAGGTCATTGAACGGCTCGGCTATCGCCCCAACGCCGTGGCGCGGGGGCTGGCGAGCAAAAAGACGACGACGGTCGGGGTGATCATTCCCGACATCTCCAACATTTTCTATGCCGAATTGGCAAGGGGCATCGAAGATATCGCAACGATGTACAATTACAACATCATCTTGAGCAATTCGGACCAAAACAAGGAAAAGGAATTCCAGTTGCTGAATTCGATGCTGGCCAAGCAAGTGGACGGGCTTATTTTCATGAGCGCCTATTTGACCGAAGAGCATCTGCAAGAATTTAAAAAATCGCCGGTCCCCATCGTCCTTGCCGGTTCCAGCGACGATCAATCGGAAATGCCTTCGGTGAAAATCGATTACGGCAAGGCGGTTTACGAGGCGATCCAATGGTTCATCGGAAAGGGACACAAGAGAATCGCCTTCGTGAGCGGCCCCCTGCATGAACCGGCCAATCAAAAGGAAAAGGTGGCCGGTTACCGGAAGGCGTTGGAGGAAGCCGGTATTCCCTTCGATGAAGAGCTGGTGATCGAAGGGGATTACACCTATGATTCGGGAATCGAAGCGGCGGATAAGATTTTCGAATCGGAAGACAGGCCCACGGCCATTTTTGTCGGTTCCGACGAGATGGCCCTCGGGGTCATGCACGGCATTCAGGACCGCGGATATCGCGTCCCCGAAGACTTTGAGATCATTTCCTCCGACAACACAAGGCTCGCCGTGATGATCCGGCCGAAATTGTCCACGGTCGTTCAGCCGCTGTACGACATCGGCGCGGTGGCCATGCGCCTGTTGACGAAGTATATGAACAAAGAAGATGTGGACAATCACAACGTGATTTTGCCCCACCATATCGAATTCCGCCAGTCGACGAAATAAATGGTTTTTCCCGGCTTCCCATGTTCCGGGGAAACGCAAAAACGGCTTTGGCCCGGTGTTGCGCCGGGTCAAAGCCGTTTTATTGCCGGGGGATGTTTCCATGGGGATGCGAATCGTTTCTCCTCTGCCGCCGGTCCGATGTTTCCCGGCGTTTTGACCTGCTGCCTTTCCCGGCTGCGATCCATCTCCGCACAGAAACCGCTGCCCGCCAAAGTAGCCGCTCATGCCGGCGGTCATTAAGCGCCGAGGGGTAAAACCTCCACAAAGGCATTTTTTGCCTTTTCCAGGCTCTGCCGATGATTCTGACGACAAACGCGTAAAACCTCCACAAAGGCATTTTTTGTCCATCATCGTTGACCGGATGCAGCGCGCACAAAGACATTTATTGCCGCCAGGTCACTTTCCCCTCATCCCATTTTTTGCACCGTCCTTTCTTGTGTACACGTCCGCTTCCGCATGAACCGTTCCTGCAGCATTCAGATTCATATTGGGTGGCCCCTTTTGGCGCATCATTGGTCTTCACTGCGCCCTGTGTCTACCGTCCGATCTCCATGGGCACTTATCCATTCGCCGAATCATTTTATTCGCGGCAAACCTATCGTAACGATGATGGACATTTTTTGTCCGATGATGGACGTTTTTTCCCGGATGATGGACATTTTTTCGTTCATGTCGGACAAATTTTTTTCCATGTTGGACAATCATCTTTAAATGATGGACATTTTTTTGAAAATGTTGGACAGTCCGCCCCGAAAGGCGAAAGGAATGTTGAACGTTTTACTCAAAATGTTGGACAAAAAGGACTTATACTTGAACGTTTGGCAAAAAATGTTGGACATTGTGCCTTAGATGTTGAACGATCCGGAGGCGAAGAAGATGAAAATGTTGGACATTCCGATCCGGGAATCCATGAATGTTGAATCTTCTTTCTCTATGTTGAACAATTAACCTCCCATGACTCAAACGGCCATCCCAAGTGAACTCTAATTCTTCCATGATGGTCCATGGCCATTCAGCCGGAAATGCCGGATCCCCTGACACCCGTCTTGGACCCGGTCCCTGCACGGAAAGGATCATATTTTTTAGTACAGGATTTTGTCTTTTCTGCCTCCTCCAACTGCGCATGTTGCCTGTTCTAAAAAATGTTTGGCGGGATTGCCGGCTGGAAATGGAAACGCGCAATTTGACCGAAGATCACCCGAAGAGGAGTATCCGTGTATGAGGGGATAAAAATACCCGCAAACACTTGATTTCAACCTTTTCTTGCGTATGAAAAAAATATTTGTTGGCGAAATTAAGCTCCTTCCATCGGCGGGTGATCATAGAACGCTTGCCTAGGAAGGACGACTTTCAGGCCCGGCACTTGGGCGACCAACCCTGTGATCAAAGAACTTTTACCTAGGAAGGGAAAACCAAGCGTAAGGGCGGCAGGAAAGGAAGGAAAGGTCCAAATACAACGAAAAAGAGGACCGCTCCTTGGTAGCATAATTGCATAAGAACATTGGCACCAGAAAGGAGTTGTCCCTCATGGAAAAGAAGATCAAAGCCGGATCGCGGGTGACCACCGTTTTGTGTTCCCGCGTTGTCCCTCATGGAAAAGAATATCAAAGGAGTATCCCTCGTGACCAAAAGAATCCCCAAATTATTGAGAGGATCCTTTGGGGAAAATTACAGGAAATCTTTTCAACGGTCTTGAAAATTCTATTGGAGGTCATGGATCAACAGATTGCCGAAGAACGGAAAAAAAAACGATTTCGGCTGCCCGATTAGCGAAAGCTCCAGACCGCCAGCCTCTTTGGTGAAATTAAGGCAAAGCGAAACGATTACCGAGACCGGAAATCGGAGAAGATGTCTATCTTCCGGAACGTTACTTGGACTTCGGAAGGACGGGCACGGTTGGAGAATCAGCAAGAAATAACCTCCCGCTCATAAAAAACAAGGCAGATACGCATACATACAAAACGCTAAAAGCGCTGTTTGTATAAAGACGCAGAATATTGACCAAGACGGGAGCCCTGAACGAATGTATCGGTATACATTTCCGGCATGGGGTAAAGAATTGCCCGCATACGCTTGACTCAAACTCCCCGGATGCAATCCGGTTTTCCCGCGGGTGCGTTTCCATTCATTTTTCGGCAGCTATTTTTGCCGGCCGATCATGCTCAAAATCCTTTCAACGGTTTGCCGGTTTTTTTCTTCGATCTCTTTTTTCCTCGGGATGACGGGGAAGGCCGAGCGGTCGTCGTCCCATTGGGCGGGAAGGGGGACAGGAGCGTGCTTTTGCCATTTTTCCACCCATCCCTTCGGCAAGGGCCCGGCGGGGGACGGAAGTCCCGCCATTTCCAACCAAAGGAAAGACCAAGCCCGGGGAACGACCCGCCAGATGTCGTAGCCGCCGCCGCCGAGGGCGATCCACCGCCCGCCGCAATAGCGATGGGCAATTTCGTGGGCGAGCTTGGGTATTTCCCGGTAAATGGCCGTCGAGGCGTGGAGATGGGTCAGCGGATCAAAATAATGGGCATCGGCTCCGTTTTGGGTGATCAGGACATCCGGCCGGAAAAAATCCGCAATTTCCATGATAACCTTCCGGTAGGCGTATAACCAGGATTCATCCTCGGTAAAGGCGTCCAAGGGAATATTGAAGCTGTAGCCGTACCCTTTCCCGACCCCCCGTTCGTAGACGCTCCCCGTCCCCGGAAACAGGTAGCGCCCCGTTTCGTGAAAGGAGACGGTGCAGACGTTCGGATCGTCGTAAAAGGTCCATTGCACGCCGTCGCCGTGATGGGCGTCGGTATCCACATACAGGACTTTTGCCCCGTATTTTTCCCGCACATATTTTATGGCGATGGCACAGTCGTTGTATATGCAGAATCCGGAGGCTTTTCCGGGAAAACCGTGATGGAGGCCGCCCCCGGGGTGAAAGGCATGGATGCCGGCCCCGCCCATGACCGCATCCGCCGCCGTCAGCGTCCCCCCGACGATCCACGAGGCGGCTTCGTGCATGTTCGGGAACATGGGGGTATCCTCCGTGCCGAGGCCGAAGCTTTCCCCTTCTTCCTCCGACAGCCGGCCTTCCCCGGCTTTCCTCACCGCTTCGATATAGGTTTGGTCGTGGACGAGCCTCAGCTCTTCCTCCGTCGCCATCCTCGGGGGGACGATTTGTTCCTCCCCGATCGCCCCGCAATGTTTCAAGAGATCCAAGGTGAGGAAAACCCTTTTTTGATTGAAGGGATGATGATCGTGAAACTTGTAGGCGAGCAGCCGGTCGGAGTAGACGAAAACCGCGCGGTCTTTCATGATTTCATCTCCGGGGGAACGGGCCAAAGGACAGCGAACCCTTTTTCGCGGATTTTGTCCGCGATCGGACGGGGATTCATGGTTCCGAGCCGGAAAACGAGAATCTTATCGTCGCTGCCCTTTTTGTCCGGATAGGCGAGCACGCTGTGAATGTTCACGTGATGCTCCCGGATCAGACCGGCCACTTCATGGAGCATCCCCGCCCGATTCGGGACCCGGACTTCGATGCGGCTTCCCGGCTGGTTGGCGCCGACCAGCTGAATGAAGGCCTCGAGCACATCCGTCTGGGTGATGATGCCGACTAGGCGGTTTTCTTTGACAACGGGCAGGCAGCCGATTCGATTTTCAAACAGGACGACCGCGGCGTCTTCGACAAAATCGAGGGGGTGGACGGTGATGACATCCCGTTTCATGATGCTTTTCACCGTCATTTGGAACACTTCTTCATGTTCCCGCGAATAAAAAACCGACGGGACGGCCGACCGGATATCCCGGTCCGTGACGATCCCGATCACCCGTTTTTCGCCGTCTACGACGGGGATGTGGCGGATCTTCTTTTCCTTCATCAACCGAAGGGCCCTTTCGATCGGATCGGTTTCTTTTAACGTGTGGACGTCTTTGACCATCATATCTTCAACGAGCATCCTTGTTCACCTCGCGAAAAAAGGGTCTGGCGAAAGGCGAGCCCCGCCCGGGCCAAGGCGGTATCAGTACATGTACCGGTTCCGGAAGCGGAGCCTGTCGAATTTTTCGATGGATTCCCGGTCCACGTTCTTTCCGATGCGGACCATCAGACAATTTGCCGGGTGGGAACAGATCTCCGGATCATCGGTGGCAAACCATACGAGCCCGCCCGCGTTCATCATTTTTTCCATCACCTTCCGGTATTCCCAAACGTCCAGCCCGGTTCCCTTCAAATCCCAGTGCCAGTAATATTCCGTCGTGATGATAATGTAATTTTCCATCGCCTCGTCCATCATGGCCAGCCGCAGCATTTCCTTCCCGACGGATTGGCCGCGGTAGGGAGGCGCCACTTCAACGGCCCCCAGCTCCAATAAATTTTCCATTTTTTCTTCCGCCCATCGTTCCAGCGGGTCCGGATAATGGAAGGTGACGTAGCCGACGATGGTATCTTCGTCTCTGGCGATGATGATCCGGCCTTCTTCCAATCGGGCGATTCCGATCAGGGCTTCCTTCTGTTCTTCCGGTTCGCGGAAAGCCACCAGCCCTTCATGGAATTTCAGGCCGGCGATGTGCCCGGGCTGAACGGGACCTTCAATGACCAACGTCTTTCCGTTTTTCAGTTCCAGTTTTTTTGAAAAATATTTCTTCGGATGCTCCACTGCCGCCACCCCTTTCAAGCGGATCAAAAGATTGAAAAGCGAAGGAAAAGGATTCGCTGGGCGGGATTGTTTGCAACGAAAAGCGCGACGGAAAATGGCGCGGCTTTTGCCGGAACGCGCCGCGGCCGCCCGTGCCGGATGAAAGCCCTTACTCAACATTAGTATAACAGGAACCGGCGGGGGAGGGGAACAAGATGTCGGCGAAAGATTTACAAATGAATGAAAACACGGGGAAAAACAAAAATTGAGAATTGTCGTTTTCTATACTATAATAATCTTTGTAAACGTTAACAAAGGGGTGAATGAGTTTGAAATTGGAAACGCTGCCGGTCAAACAAGGGGACTACAATCTGAAGAACTATGAAGAAGCCTATCGGAATTTTCGCTGGGAAACGATCGAAGCGGACTTTTCCTGGCATAAGACGGGAAAAGTCAACATGGCCTACGAGGCGATTGACCGTCATGCGGAGGGATTCCGCAAAAACAAGATCGCCCTTTATTTCCGGGACCAGAACCGTTACGAAAAGTATACGTTTAAGGAAATGAAAGAATTGACCAACAAGGCGGCCAACGTTTTAAAGGATATGGGCGTGGAAAAGGGGGACCGGGTCTTCATCTTTCTGCCCCGTTCTCCGGAATTGTACTTCGCCCTGCTCGGGGCCATCAAGCTCGGGGCGATCGTGGGGCCGCTGTTTGAGGCCTTCATGGAAGGCGCCGTCCGCGACCGCCTGCAGGACAGCGGCGCGAAAGTGCTCGTCACGAATCCCGAACTGTACAAAAGGGTCCCCGTCCAAGATCTGCCGGATTTGAAAAAGGTCTTGCTCGTCGGGGAAAAGATTGAAGAAACGGATCGGATCGCCGATTTCAACAGGCGCATGGCCGAGGCCGACAGGCATTTGGACATCACCTGGGTCGGCCGGGAGGACGGTTTAATCCTCCATTACACCTCCGGTTCGACGGGGAAACCGAAGGGCGTGCTCCATGTTCATAACGCCATGATCCAGCATTACGCGACCGGAAAATGGGTGCTGGATTTGAAGGAAGACGATGTTTATTGGTGCACCGCCGACCCGGGCTGGGTGACGGGGACTTCCTACGGCGTGTTCGCCCCGTGGCTGAACGGCGCATCCAGCGTGATTGTCGGCGGCCGGTTCAGCCCCGATGACTGGTATAAAACGATCGAAGATTTCCGGGTGACGGTTTGGTACAGCGCCCCGACGGCATTCCGGATGCTGATGGGCGCCGGGGACGAGCTGGTCAAAAAATATGATCTATCCTCCCTTCGCCATATTTTAAGCGTCGGCGAGCCGCTGAACCCGGAGGTGATCCGCTGGGGGTATAAAGTGTTCGGGCGGCGGATCCATGATACTTGGTGGATGACGGAAACGGGAGCGATTTTAATCAGCAATTATCCGTGCATGGAGATCCGCCCGGGTTCGATGGGAAGACCGATTCCCGGGGTGGAGGCGGCCATCGTCGATGACCAGGGGAACGAGTTGCCCCCGTACCGGATGGGCAATTTGGCGATTAAAAAAGGCTGGCCGTCCATGATGCGGCAAATTTGGAACAACCCCGCCAAATATGAATCCTACTTCCTCCCGAACGGATGGTATATTTCCGGGGATACCGCCTATATGGACGAAGACGGATATTTCTGGTTCCAAGGGAGAAAAGACGATGTCATTCTTACTTCCGGCGAGCGGGTCGGCCCCTTTGAAGTGGAAAGCAAGCTGGTCGAGCACCCCGCCGTCGCCGAAGCCGGCGTCATCGGCAAGCCGGATCCGGTGAGGGGGGAAATCATCAAAGCCTTCATTTCCCTGCGGAAGGGGTACGAACCTTCCGAAGAATTGAAAGAAGAAATCCGCCAATTTGTCCGGCAGGGGCTCGCCGCCCACGCCGCGCCGCGGGAAATCGAATTCCGCGACAAACTTCCGAAAACCCGGAGCGGAAAAATCATGCGCAGGGTGCTGAAGGCGTGGGAACTGAATCTCCCCGCCGGGGATTTGTCCACGATGGAAGATTGACGGGAAGCGGATTTTCGGGAAGCCGCCCTTGCCGCCGGAGGGTTCGGCGGAAAAAAGCAACCCCGTTCCGAAACGTTCGGAACGGGGTTTCCTTCGATCATCGCGGAAGAATTCGGATTTGCCAAGAATCGGGAGTCCGTCCCGGGCGTCCCCGGATCGTCCGCGGGGAAAAGCGGTCATCCTCTCTCATTCTCCGGATGAGGGAGGCGGTTCCCCGGGGACAACCGGGGTAGTGCCGGGGGGATCTCCCTGATTGCCGGGGCCGCTTTCGTTCCGAAAGGAGCCAGCGGCGACGATGTTGCTCAACGGTGATTCCTTCCCGGCTATATCCACGGCCGTCACGGCGAACTGCCCGGATCCGCGGACCGGGAAAGCGAGCTGTTCCCCCGCCCGGATGCTGGCCAGCACCCGCACCTTTTCCCCGTTGTTCACCAGGTAAACCCGGTAGCCGACGATATCCTTTTCCGGATGGGCCTTCCAGCGGATGGTTTGCCCGGACATCGTGATGTTTACGGGAGAAGGAATCTTTCCGTTTTCTTCTAGACCCGGTTCCGGGATTAAAATTTTGGACCATCTGCCCGTGTTCGGCAGCAATTGCCGCGGATCCTTCAAGTTCGGCGCCATTTCTTTGACGAATTCGGGGCGGAGGATCCATCCTTCCTGAACGAATTCCCTCGGGGTCGAATCCAGGGCAAGATAGTTTTTGCCGCCGATCGCCACATATTTCCCCAGGATCAGGTTGTCATCCGTTTTTGTCGGGGCGTATTCGGCGATATAATAGTCGGAAGCGGTCAACCCGGCTTTCGCGCATGCCGCCGAAGGAAGGAGGCCGGAGACCGCGCAATAGGTCCGCTTGACGATTCCTCCGGGCATTCGGAACCGTTCCTTCGGGGCGATGAAATCCGGATCCGCATCGTAGGCCGCGTTCATCAGCTGGGCCCACAGGCGGAGGTGGACGCTCCGGTAGGATCCGGGGATCGTTTTCGGCGTGTCATAGCCCATCCAAATGCCGGCCGTGACGTTGGGGTTCAAACCGACGAACCAGATGTCCCTCGTCTCCTGGGACGTCCCCGTCTTGCCCGCCCAGTCGGCGGAAAACTTCAAATAGCTTGGGAGGGCCCTTGCCGTCCCGCCCCTTACCACATCCCGCATCATGTCGATGGTTAAATAGCTGGCCTGCGGGGAGTAGACTTCGACCGGTTCGCTTTTGTGCTCGTAAATGACCTTTCCTTCGCCGTCGACGATTTTTTCGATTATGTAGGCATCGACAAATTTCCCGCCGTTGGCGAAGGTGCTGAAGGCGTTCGTGTTTTCTTCGACGGAAACCCCGTATCCCAGCGCCCCGAGTGCCATCGACAAGTTGGAGTAATCGGACGGCGTCAATTTGGAAAACTTCATTTTTTCCAAGTAATGCTCTACGGGGTTTTTCGGCAATACCTTTTGATACAGGTAGACGGCGGAAACGTTGTACGAATGTTTCAGCGCCTCCCGGGCGGGAACGAGGCCGTAATACCGGTTTTTGGTGAAGTTGGACGGCCGATACACGCCGCTTCCCGTCGGAATGGCCAGGGGCACGTCCGCCAGGACCGAACCGGGGGAGGCGATCCCCATGTCGATCGCCGGGCCGTAGACGAGGAGCGGCTTCATCGTCGAACCGTTTTGCCGGTAGGCCTGGGTGGCGTGGTTCAAATTTTCCCGCTTGTAATCCCTGCCGCCGACGAAGCTGAGGATTTTCCCCGTATTGTTCTCGATTAAAACGGCCCCCACTTCCATCGGCTCCGCCACGGTTTTCCTTTCCCCGGTTTCCGGATCGTCCACTGTTTCCCGGAGATCGGGGCCGTAGCCATTAAAGTTTTTTACCACTTGCTGCCATTTGTCGTAAATCTCCTTGTCGATCGTCGTGTAAATTTTGTAGCCGTTTTGCCGGAGATTCTTGTAGGCCAGCGATTGATATTGCCGGTACAGGACCTCGCTGTTTTCGATGTCTTCATCGGTGTAGCCGTCTTCGGTATAAAGTTTTTTCATCAAGATTTCCACGGCCCGCCGTTCCACTTCCATCGTCAAATAAGGATATTTTTCCAGCGGCGATTTTTGCGGCGGGATGAAATCTTTGACGATGTCGTATTTCAGGGCCTCTTCATATTCTTTTTTGGAAATGGCCTTCGTTTCATACATCCGTTTCAACACGGTTTTGTAGCGGTTCAAGCCGTACTGCAGGTATTTTTGCTCCTTCAGCTTGCCTTCTTTGGTAAAGGGCGTGTAGCGGAACGGGCTTTGGGGAAGGCCGGCGATGTAGGCCGCCTGCGGAAGATTTAAATCCTTCGCGTCCACGCCGAAGATTCCCTTGGCGGCCGCCTGGACTCCCGCGATGTTTTTCCCCGAGGAATTTCGCCCGAAGGGGGCCACATTCAAGTAGGCTTCCAAGATCTCCTCTTTGCTGAAAAATTTTTCCAGCCGGAGGGCGAGCAAAATCTCTTTCGCCTTCCGTTCAAAGGAAACTTCATTCGTTAAAATTTGGTTTTTAATTAATTGCTGGGTCAAGGTGCTTCCGCCGGATTGGACGGCGGAGTTGCTCACTTCCTGGAACAGGGCGCGCATTACCGCCTTCGGGACGACCCCGTTATGCTCCATGAAGTTTTCGTCTTCGGTGGCAATGACCGCCTTTATGAGATATTCGGAAACCTGGCCGATTTTTACCTCTTCCCGTTCCACATCCGAACGGAGTTTCCCTAAATATTCATTGCCGGCAAAATAAACTTCCGACGGTTCTTCATAATCGTAAATATCCTTTTTCATGCTTTCGTAGGAGCGGATCTTTTCGTCTTTGACGAGGGAGGCGAAGTATCCGGCGCCCACCCCGGCCGCCGCGGCGATGCCGAGAACCGCGAAAATCATGAAAAGAAGGAGGAGATTCCAAACCACGGAATAAGTAATGCGAAATAATTTCAAAGTTTTTGGGTCGGTAACCCTTTCCTTGATGACAGCATACAGGGACTTTACTTTATCCCATCTTTCATTTCCCATGCGCATTCCCCCTGAAATTATATCCATTATAGCATAGATGGGGGCGGAGATTTGACAAGAATATCTTTCTTATGCTAAATGTAATTGGTAAGAAACGTTCCATATCCGGGCGATGACAGGGGCCAGTAGTTCTTCTATCCCTGTTTTCAGAGAGCTGATGGCCGGTGCGAATCAGCACAAATAGAAGAATGAATTACCCCCTGGAGCATTCACTGTGAACATGGAAGTAGCAGTGGACGGGAAAAACCGTTATCTTTCAAAGTGGAGGAGTTTTCCTCAAGTTGGGTGGTACCGCGGATTTTATTCGTCCCTTCGTTTACGAAGGGATTTTTTTATGAATCGGGAAAAAATGCCGCCGGACCTGCCCGCCGGGAGATGAAAAAGGCCTTCGGTTTCGCCGGATGGTCCGGACCCGAATTCCCATCCGGCGCCACGGCCCGTTTTAAAAGAACATCGGTTTTTGCCGGTTTATCCGGCGAAAAAGAAGCAATACATCGAACAACCTTTTGGAGGGATGCAGGATGAACTTGTTTGAAGACTTGAAATTCAGGGGACTCATCAACCAGGTAACCGACGAAGAAGGGCTGCAAAAGCTGCTGAACGAAAACAGGATCAAATTGTACTGCGGCTTCGACCCGACGGCGGACAGCCTGCACATCGGCCATTTGCTCCCGATCTTAACCTTGCGCCGTTTCCAGCTGGCGGGACATCAGCCGATTGCGCTCGTGGGCGGGGCGACCGGCCTCATCGGCGACCCGAGCGGGAAAAAATCGGAGCGGTCGCTGAATCCGGTGGATGTCGTCCGGCACTGGAGCGAACGGATCAAGGAACAGCTCTCCCGCTTCCTCGATTTCGACCGTCCGGACAATCCGGCCATTTTGGCCAACAACTATGACTGGATCGGGGAAATGGACGTCATCACGTTTTTGCGGGACATCGGGAAAAACTTCAGCGTGAACTATATGCTGGCGAAGGACTCGGTACAGTCGCGGATCGAGGGGGGCATTTCCTTCACCGAATTCAGCTATATGATCTTGCAATCCGTCGATTTTTTGAATCTGTACGAAAAGGAAAACTGCCAGCTGCAAATCGGCGGAAGCGACCAATGGGGGAACATTACGGCGGGATTGGAACTGATCCGGAAGAAGACGCAGGATGCGAAAGTTTTCGGCATGACGGTTCCCCTCGTAACGAAGGCCGACGGAACCAAATTCGGCAAAACGGAAGGCGGCGCGGTCTGGCTGGATCCGGAGAAAACGACGCCCTACGAATTTTATCAATTCTGGATTAATACCGATGACCGGGACGTCGTCCAATATTTGAAATATTTCACCTTCCTTTCCAAGGAAGAAATCGGGGAACTGGAACGGGCGACGCAAGAAATGCCGGAAAAACGGCTGGCCCAAAAAGCCCTCGCCGAAGAGGTGACAAGGCTCGTCCACGGGGATAAGGCCCTCCGGCAGGCGGTAAAAATATCCGAGGCCCTGTTCTCCGGCGATTTGAAAAAATTAACCGCCGATGAGGTGAAGCAAGGATTTAAGGATGTGCCTTCCTACACGTTAACCGAGCCGGAAATCCCGCTCGTCGATCTTCTGGTACAGGCCAACATCTCGCCGTCGAAGCGCCAGGCGAGGGAAGACATTGCCAACGGCGCCATCTATATTAACGGGGACCGGATTACCGATCTCCAATATACGGTTTCCGGAAAAGACAAGATTGAAAATCAATTCATCATCATCCGCCGGGGAAAGAAGAAATATTTCCTCATCCGGGCGTAAAATCCCTGTGAAATCCTTTGTTAGTCTGTGGAAGCCCGCCGGAACGGGGAAGCGGGAGTGGGATTTTTGGTCAAACGGCCCCTTCCCCCGCGGCCGGCGGGCCGCCCCCGGCAGGAATCCGGCGCGGCGTTTTCGAAATTTTTCTTTAATTCCCGTCCACAGCGTGCGGAAGTTCGGCGGATTGTACAGCGGGATGAATCATCGTTTTTAAGGGGGGAAAAGGGATGCGGGAAATTCCCTTTGCGAAAATCGATCATATCAAGGTCGGCCATGCCCAAAATCTGGAGACGGGAACGGGCTGTACCGTCGTCCTCTGTGAAAAAGGGGCTGCGGCGGGCGTCGACGTGCGGGGAAGCGCGCCGGGGACGAGGGAAACGGATCTTTTGAACCCGATCCATCTCGTCGAACACGTCCACGCCGTCCTGCTGACCGGCGGAAGCGCCTTCGGGCTCGATGCGGCGTCAGGGGTCATGCGCTATTTGGAAGAAAAAAACATCGGGCTCGATGTGGGCGTGGGGAAGGTGCCGATCGTTCCGGCCGCCGTCCTTTTCGATCTGAATTTGGGGGATCCCGGCGTCCGTCCTGACATGGGGATGGGCTATGAAGCTTGCCGAAACGCTTCCAAGGACAACACCGAAGAAGGGACGGTCGGGGCGGGCACGGGGGCGACCGTCGGCAAGCTGTACGGGCCTTCATTCGCCATGAAGGGAGGGCTCGGAATGTACGCGCTGCAGGCCGGCCCCCTGCAAGTCGGCGCCCTCGTCGCCGTCAATTGCCTGGGCGACGTGGTGGATCCGGAAACGGGGAAAACCGTGGCCGGGCTCTATGATTTCCGGGAAGGAAAATTTTTGTCGACGGAAGCGGAAATCATCAACGGCGCGTCCAATCCCCATTTGCTGAACGGGAACACGACCATCGGCGTCGTGGCCACCAACGCCAAATTGACGAAGGGCCAGGCGGCCAAGATCGCCCAGATGGCCCATGACGGATTCGCCCGGACGATCCGTCCGGTTCATACGATGTACGACGGGGATACGATCTTCGCCATGGCGACGGGGGAAGCCGAGGCGGACATCCACGCCGTCTGCGTTCTGGCGGTCAAATGCGTGGAAAGGGCCGTGGTCCGCGCGGTGAAAAAGGCCCGCTCCCTGCACGGCTATGTCAGTTTCGGCGATTTGGAAAAGAAGTCCGGAAACGATTCGTAATGCCCGGTTTTGCGTTGCCGTTTTCCTCCCGGCAAAAAAGCTCCCTTCATCCGAAGGGAGCTTTTGCCGTGTTTTCACTATTTTTTCGCCAGTTCCAGCACCGCGTCCTTCCCGGCTTCCACCCGTTCCGGCGCGACGGGGGCGACCGATCGGAAATCTTGCGGATTCGTAATGATCACGGGCGTAATGGTGCTTTTTGCTTCTTTGGCGATATAATCCAGATCAAATGTGACGAGCAGATCGCCTTTTTTTACTTTATTTCCCGCCTCCACATGGACCGTGAAGCCGGTTCCTTTTAAAGCGACGGTTTCCAGCCCGATATGGATCAGGATTTCCGCCCCGTTTTCCGCCTTTATTCCGAGGGCGTGCTTGGTCGGGAAGACTTGAAGGATTTCTCCGTCCGCCGGGGAAACCACCTTCCCTTCCGAAGGCCGGATTGCGATGCCCTCACCCATCATTTTTTGGGAAAAAACCGGATCCGGCACCTTTTCCAGGGGAACCGTTTCCCCGGAAAGAGGGGCAAAAACTTGAAAATTGTCATTTCCTGAAGGTTTATTTTTGCCGAACCATTTTTTAAACAATGAAAAGACCCTCCCAAAAAAATGTCACAGAAGTATTATACACCTTTTCAAAAAGAAAACCCAAGCAAACGCCGGCACATCCCTTGTCCCCGGGCTTAAATTTTTGCGGATCAAAAGAAACCGGCCGCTCCCGCCCCGGAGCGGCCCCGGTTCCGATCGTGTGAAAACGTTTAAAAATATGATATACTGAATGGGAAGATCCAGCGTATGCAAAATATAACTTTTGATGTGAATAATATCACAATTTTCCTTATCTTTCAATATCCGAAACCCGGTTTCGATGAGGTGGCAACGATGTACCGACTGAAGCGGATCTACGAAGCGTTGGAACGATTGGAGGAAAAAACGGGGCAAGGCGTTTCCGCCCGGGAACTCGGCGATTTCCTGAAGATAGACCGGACAACAGCAAGCCGTTATTTAAATGATTTGGAAAGGCAGGGGAAGGTGGTGAAAATCCCGGGAAAACCGGTGAAATACAAAACTGCATCCGCCGCGAAGACCTTTCCGTCCGCCGGGGGGGATTTCTCCCTGCCGCCGGAATCGCAGGGGAGCTTGCAGCCGATTGTCGAAGCCGGCCTTGCCGCCCTGCTGTATCCGGGCAAATCCCTTCCCATATTGTTGACGGGGGAAACGGGTACGGGGAAAACCCATCTGGCCGAGACCCTTTCCAAATTGATCAGCGAAAAGGCCAACCGGCAAATCCCGTTCATCGTGTTTAACTGCGCCGATTACGCCCACAATTCGGAACTTCTCGTCGGTCAAATATTCGGCATTAAAAAAGGGGCCTTTACCGGGGCGACCGAGGATAAAATGGGCCTTGTCGAACAGGCCGACGGCGGGATCCTCTTTTTGGACGAGATCCACCGGCTTCCCCCTTCCGGACAGGAAATGCTCTTTTATTTGATGGATAAAGGGGTGTACCGCAGGCTCGGGGAAACGACGAAGGTGCGGAAGGCGAACGTGACCCTCGTGGGCGCGACGACGGAGGACCCGGGGAAGGTGCTCCTTCCCGCCCTTTTGCGGCGGTTTTCGGTGAAGCTCCATCTTCCCCCGCTTCGGGAACGGACGGCGGAAGAAAGAAAGGCGCTGATCGACCACTTTTTGAGGGAAGAAGCGGGGAAAATGAACGCGGATATCGCCATTACCGATCCTTGCCGGCAAGCCTTTTTGACCTATCCCTGCCCGGGAAATATCGGGCAGTTGAAAAGCGATATCCAGATCGCCTGCGCCAACGCCTATTTACGTTATTTAACCCAAAAAGCGGACCGGGTGACGATCACGGAGGAGGACCTTCCGGAAACGGTGAAGGAGGGGATTCCCGACCATTCTTCCCGGGGGCGGCCGATGCGGACGATCAATGTGAATCGCCCCCAAAGGGGAGAGTTTGTCTTTCCGAATATTTATCAGCGCTTGAGGCAAGCTTCGCGGAATCCGGACGATAAGGAGCGGGTGGAGAAGGTCATCCGCAGCTATATCCGGGAACTGTCGGAAAAGTATCCGGGGCGGGCGACGGACAAAAGCTGGAAAAATTTGATCGATGAAGATCTCCTCGGGGCTTTGAAGGAAGCGAAAACGATATTGGCCCAGGAGCATTCCATCCGCATCGACATGAACCAGCTTTACGTCATCGGACTGCATTTGCAGAACTATCGCATCCATTTCGGCCACGAGTCTCCGAACGAGGCGCTGCCGGTCATCCAGCACCCGGATGAGGCGAACCGGCTGGCGGCAAACAAACTCGCCGAATGTGTGCAAAAAAGGACCGGCATGCTTCTGCCGCGGGAAGAAATTGAACTCATCGCGTACTTTTTAAACGACGGCCGGCAGGAGGCCGGCGTCCCGGAGGAGCAAAAAATCGCCGTGATCCTTGTCACCCACGGGGAATCCACCGCCTCTTCCATGGCCGACATGACCAATGCCTTGTTGGGAAGCCGGGTGATCCACGCCGTCGACATGCCCCTTGACGTTTCCTATTTCGACATCTATGAAAAAGTGAAACAATTGATCAGCGGGCTATCCGGCGTAAAAGGCGTCCTTTTGCTCGTCGACATCGGTTCCTTGATTACGATGGGGGACAAGCTCAAACATGAATTCAATCTGCCGATCCTGACCCTTCCGGGGGTCAACTTGGCGATGGCCCTCGAAGCGGGGAGGATGTCCCTCGTCCCCGATATGTCCCTCGAAGATGTTTATCAGGCGGCGAAACGGGCGATGTCCCTGATGCTGGAAAAGGATATCAAAGGTTCCGGCGTGAACAAGCGAAGGATGATCGCAACCGTCTGTTTTACGGGGGAAGGGGCCGCCCAATTGCTGGAGACGTGGCTGGAAAACCATCTGTCCTCCCTCGATGAAGACGTGCTGATCCGTCCCGTCCGCATCGATCCGATCACGAAGGATACGAGCGTGCTCCATGATTTGAAAAAATATTACGACGTGATCGCCATCATCGGAACCGTTCCCGTTTCCTTCCCCGGCATTCCCTACATCCCGGCCTGGGAATTGCTGAAGCAGGAAGGAATCTCCCGGCTCACCAAGCTGCTGGAGGTGACGAGGCCGGCCCCGAGGATGGAAGAACAACGGGAAAAGGAAGAAGAGGAAGACGTATTTCAGCTGATTGTCCGGGGGCTGGGAGAAATCGTCACCTGCGTCAATCCGAAAAGCATCACCAGCCTGTTGAAGGAATGCATGCCGGCCATAAAGGCCTACTATTCCTGGGATCCGGACCGGGAATTGGGGATGTGGATGCATATCGGGGGATTGATCGACCGGATCATTTCCGCCCGGATCCAAAACCAGGAGGAGCAATTGGTGAAAAACATCCCGATCGACCGCACCGTCGCCGTCAGCGAAGAAGAGGCGAAGGTTTGGGAGCCATTGCTGAAAAAAATCGAAAAAACCTTTCATATCCGGATCCCGGAATTGATCAAAAAAGAATTGGTGAGACTGTCCCGCTGATGTGTGCAAGATTTTTGCACACATTATTTTTTTGCCCGCCATCCCCTTGTTCCCGCCGCGTTTTTTTCAGTTGGCACGCAATTTGCATAATAAAAAGGATGAAAGGAAACTTTAATCAATATAAAAGGAGGGGAGTGCTTGAAAAGATTTTTCCTCGGTTATGCCCTGGCGTTTTCGGCGGTTTGGATCGGTTACGGAATCTATTCCGCGTTTGCCGGTTTTCCGCATGCGGCGGCGCTTCTGGTCTTCGGCCTCGCCTTTTCGACCGTCCTGTTTCTGGCTTCATGGTTTTCCTATTGGTTAATGGGTTATTACAAAAATGCGGATCAATTGACGGAAAAGATACTCGGCAAAAAATGAAAGGAGAGTTCTGGATGGAAAACAAACCCATCAAATTGATCATTTTATGCAGCTGGGGGGCGACATCCAGCCAACTGGCCAAAAAAGTGCAAGAGGCTGCGGAAAAAAGGGGCATCGCCTTGGAAGCCCATGCCGGCGGAACCGGGGAATTTAAACAAAAGGCGGGAGAATACGACGTGGCCTTGCTGGAACCGCAGGTGCGCCACTTGAAGCGGGAAGTGGAAAAAACGGCTGAAGCCCACCAAATTCCCGTAGAACTGGTGGATCAACGGGCCTTCGCATTGATGGACGGGGACAAGGTCCTCGACCAAGTATTGAAAATTTTAAATAAATGAAGGACGGTTAAGAAAATCGGGAGGGAAATGAAATGATAGAATGGATGGAAAACCATTTGATGGAACCCTTGGGTCGGATGGCCCAAAACAAATATTTGCAAGCGATCCGCGACGCCTTCGTCATCTTCGCATTGCCGGTCATCCTCACCGGAGCCCTGTTTTTGATCATCGCCAACCCGCCGACCTCTTTGAACTGGGGCATCATCGATGCGTGGGAAAACGCCGTCAAACCGATACAAGGGCAATTGCTGTTTCCCTTTAATCTCACCTTCGGGATCATGGCGTTGACCGTCGCCTTCGGGGTCGGTTACAGCCTGGCGAGCCGGGAAGACATGGACGCCGTCATGGCCGGCATTTTGTCGATGCTTGCCTTTTTCATGACCGCCTTCCCTGTTGTCGACATTACGAAGGTGCCTTTCGGGGACGTCCTGAATTATTTGGGCGGACAAGGTTTGTTTGTGGCCATTATTTTAGGGATCTTAACCACGGAATTTATGCGTTTCCTGCTCAATAAAGGCATCACCTTCAAAATGCCGGACGGCGTTCCGCCCTATGTCATGCGGACGTTCCGGGCGCTTCTGCCGTTCATGATCATCCTTCCGCTCGTCTGGATTTTGGCTTGGATTGTCTGGGCGAATTTCAAGGTCACCATACCCCAATTGGTGCTTGATTTGTTCAGCCCGCTGGTCGCCGCGTCCAACTCGTACTGGGCGGCATTGGGCATGATTTTGCTCATGCTCATCCTGTGGTCCCTCGGCATCCACGGAATGAACGTCGTTTCTTCCGTCGCCTATCCTTTCTGGATGACCCAATTGGCGGAAAACGCCGAAGCGGTGAAAAACGGCGCCGAGGCGACCGGGATCGTCACCGAGCCCTTCTTCCACATGTTTACCCATATCGGCGGTTCCGGTACGACCTTGGGCTTGACGATTTTGATGCTGTTTTCCGCGTCCGCGCAAATCCGGCAAGTCGGAAAAACGGCCATCATTCCGGCGCTGTTTAACATTAACGAACCGATCATTTTCGGTCTGCCGATCGTCCTGAACCCGCTGATGATCATTCCCTTTATCTTGGGTCCGGCGATCGTCGTCACGTTAAACTACATCCTGTTTGCGACGGGCATCCTTCCTCCGGTCATTTTGCAGCCGCCGTTTACGGTGCCGATTTTCTTCGGCGGTTTTATCGCCACCGGCGGATCCGTGCTCGCCGGATTGGTGCAAATCGTGAATGTGCTGATCGCCACTGCGGTTTATTATCCGTTCTTCAAACGCTATGAAAAACAGCTGGCGGAAAGTGAAAAGGCCAATGCCGAACAAGCCGCGGCGGAATAATCCGCCGCGGAATCAGCAACAGCTTTGAATCTGCAGCATTTAGGAGTGGATGGAATGAATTATGAAGAGACGATGATGCAGCTGATCCTCCATGGCGGAAACGCCAGGGGGGCGGCTTATGAAGCCTTGGATAAGGCGGAGGAATATCAATTTGACGAAGCGGAAAAATTGCTCCAGGAGGCCCACGAAGAATTTTTAAAGGCCCATAAGTTTCAAACCCAGCTGATCCAAAGCCAGGAGGAAGGGACGGTCCCGAGCTTTTTCATGATCCATGCCCAGGACCATGTCATGACCGCCCAGGCGGAACTGCAGCTGATTAAGCGGCTGATCCGCCAGATCCGGCAGATCGAAAAGTTTGAAAAGCGCCTGGAGGAATTGGAAAAGAAGCTTGGGCAAAACGAATAGGAGCAGGCAAAGGAATCGCGGGCTCCTACTGCAGAAAACCCGGAAGACCTCCGGGTTTTTTGTTTTTTCTGAATGGATAAGAAACGATCGGCGAAAAAAGAATGTATCCGGCGGGGCGCCCGGCAAAAGAAGGGGCGGAAGTCCGGCAAGGGCGGGGGAATGCCGGGGGCGGCACAAATCCGTTGGCGAGAGTGATGGGCCGGTGTGACAGCGGGTGAACCGGAGGACGAAAGGGGGACTTCGGCAGGAAATCCGGGATCGCTGTCGAAAGGCTATCCCAGGGAGGGGGATTCCATGAAAAAGGAAGATTTCGTGAAGGAACTGCAATTTTTGCACAAAAATTTGTCCCATTATTTGACCTATTGGCCCGCCGGGAAGGAGGTATGGAAACCGGCGGAAAATTCCTTTTCGTTGCTGGAGCTGGCCTGCCATCTGTATCATCTTCCCGGGGACTATGCCCTGATTTTGGGCGGAAAGCTGAAGGAACTGGAAGAAAAATCAACCGGGGAACGGGAAGAGAAGGGAGCGGACGATTTAAGGGCGGTGCTGGATTACGGCATGGCGGCTCTGTTTTCCGCGATGGCTTCCTTGTCCGATGAGGAATGGGAGACAAAACGGTTCCCCTGTCCGTTTTATCCTTCGGCGACGGCCAAAAAACATCTGTTTCAACTGATTACTCATATGCACCATCATCGCGGCCAGTTCCACCTGTATCTCAAACAGTTGGGACAGCCGGTAGACACGGAAACCGTTTATTACGGCCAGACGGAGGAACAATTTTCGTAAGGAGAAACAGAACAAGCCGGCCAATCCGTGATAGAAAAGGAATTTTTCTAAAGGAGAGCCGGGCGACCGAAGGGGCTGGCACCCCGGGCGGCAACGCGCTTCCCGGCAGGCGGCGTCCGCCGGTTCCGCCCGGGATCGGACGATGAAGTCCAAGAAATTTGCATGAAAAGTAGCGAATGCGAAAGGGGGCGTATTGCCAAGAGCCGAGTCCGCCGTGCGGAGCACAAAAATTTCGATCGAATGCCGGGAAAAATGAATGATGCCGGTCCCGTCCTTGCTTTTTGCAAGTCCGGTCCGGCTTTTTTATAGGGAGATGCCGGAAACGAGGCGGTACGTCCCGTTTTTGACCCGGGCGACCCGGGATTGCCCGGTCCCCCTGATTTCGCAGAAAAACGGACGGCCGCCCTTCCCGGAAATCTCATAAAAACGAAGTTCCACCCCGACTGCAGGCAAAGCGAGATAACGGCCGTATTCGTCCTGCCCGGAAGCGGCGCCGGCATCTGTCCCGAACAGGCGGACGAACTTCCGGAGCGCGTTTTCCGGCCGTTCCGCGGCGTATCCGATCACGGAAAGGGAAGGTTTCGCCCCGCCGTGGATCATGAACTTTCCCAATCCGGCCTCCCTTTCCCTTTCATCGGCGCCCCATTGGATAAAGAAAGGATAACGGCAGTCGTCCTCCTTCTCATCCCGGACAAACAGCATGGACCAGGTCAAGGGCCTTCCGTCCTTTCCCCGCCGGCTTCCGGGAAAGGGGCCGACCGGCTGCAAGCCCCTGCTTTTTAAAATTTCTTCCGTCTCCTTGATGTCCCGCGTCCGGATGGCGATTTGGGAAAACCCTTCCCCGTCTTTCGCGTCCTTGACGATTTGCCGGATGAGGGGATTGCCGCTTCTTTCCGCCCGTTCCCTGTCGGCGAAGCCGATCCATTCGATGTATCTTAAATCCCGGAAATAGCAGAGACAATTGTAGGTCCCCCATTCTTCGTGCCTTCCGCCCTCGATCGCCTGAAAACCAAGCCCCGCAAAACTTTCCTTCGCCTCTTCCGGTCGAAGGGTGAAATGCACGAGATGATCGAATTTCCAGTCCAACGCTTCCCCCGCCTTTCCGTTATGTCTTTTGCTTTCATATTAAAACAATTTCCGGAAAAAAATCCATTCCGGGGACTGTTTTGTCCGGAGCGGGCACCGGTTTTTGCCGTTCCGGAGAAAAGGAAAATCCCCCCGCCGTCCGTTAAATTCCCGCAATCCTTGCGGGGAAACATCGGCGGAAAGCCTGAAAGGAACGGATCCGCCGTCCAGAATTTCCGCAAAATTTCCGGCTGGAAAGAACGGATGGCTCCCGCGATCCGCCCGCAGGCGGGTTTCCCTTTCCGGAGGGGGGAAGATTTAAAAAAATTTGAAGGTTTGCGTGCCGGGAATTGGTTCCGCCCGATCCTTTTTGTAAAATAAATATAGATTCAAAAAAGGGGGAAATGACGTGAAGAAAACATTGCAGGGGACAACCGTCCTACATAATGGCGTGAAGATGCCCTATTTCGGTTTCGGTACGTACAAGGTAAAGGAAGGGGAAGAAGTCTACAACGCCGTTAGGACCGCTTTGGAAACCGGATACCGCCTGATCGATACGGCCGCCCTTTACGAAAATGAAGAAGGGGTGGGCCGCGCCATCCGGGACAGCGGCATCCCGCGGGAAGAGATCTTTGTCACGACGAAGGTCTGGAACAGTGACCAAGGCTATGATTCCACATTACGGGCCTTTGAAACCAGTCTGAAAAAATTGGATATCGGCTATATCGACCTGTATTTGATCCATTGGGCGGTCAAAGGGAAATACTTGGACACGTGGAAGGCCCTTGTCGAGCTGTATAAGGAAGGAAGGGTCCGGGCGATCGGCGTCAGCAATTTCCAAATCCATCATTTGCAAGACATCATGGATCATTTTGATGAAATTCCGACGGTCAACCAGGTGGAGCTCCATCCCTATTTGACCCAGGAGGAACTGCGGGAATTTTGCGCCAAGCACAATATCAAGGTGGAGGCCTGGTCGCCCCTCGGCCGCGGCCGGCTTTTGGATCTCCCCGAATTGAAGCGGATCGCCGAGAAGTACGGGAAGACGCCGGCCCAAGTGGTTTTGAGATGGCATGTGCAAAATGACATCATCGTCATTCCGAAGTCGGTCCATCCGGAGCGGATTAAAGAAAATGCCGATATCTTCGATTTCGAACTGAGCGACGAGGATATGGCGGCGATCAACCGCCTGAACCGGAACGAACGTTTCGGCAAAGACCCGGATCATGTGGACTTCTGATTGCCGTTAAAAAAAGAGCGGAGGATTTTTCCGCTCTTTTCCTTTGTCTTTTCCGGGTTTCCGCGGCTATCCCTTTGGAACCGGCGGGGCGTTTGAGGCGTTCCCCGCCTTTTTCTTTTCCGCCGAAAAATCCGGATGCCGCATTTCCGGGTCCTTCAGCATCCGAGGGATATGCGAAGATGTGAACGTCCGAATTTCGCCAGGCAATCCCGGTAAAATGTCAAATCCGGCCCTGCTTTCTTCGCCAAAACTTGCCGCTCGATCACCTTTTCGCCGAGCCAGTTCATCCTTTCGGCCATTCCATCTTTTTTATTCCGCGGTTGTTCCGTTTTGCTCCATACCCTTCCAGCGGAAAATCGGCGGATCGTCCACATAAGGGGCCTCCACCTCGATGGTCTCTCCGGAGAAAGGATGGACGAAGGTCAAAAATTTGGCGTGGAGGGCCTGCCGCGGGAACACGGGCTTGCCTCCGTACAACACGTCCCCGGCCAAGGGATGGCCGATATAGGAAAAATGGACGCGGATTTGGTGGGTGCGTCCCGTCTGCAGGCGGCAGGAAACGATGCTCAAATCTCGGCCGGCATCGTAGCCGATCGCCTCATAGCAGGTAACGGCCTCCCGGCCCGTTCGGGAAACCCTCCGTTTGGACGGATGATGCCGGTCGCGGCCGATTTTTTCCGCAATGGTCCCCCGGCTGTTTTTGAGCCTGCCGTGGACGATGGCATAATAGGTCCGCTTGATTTTTCCCGAAGCCAGTTGTCGGTCGAGGAGGGCCTTCGCCAGCGGGTGTTTGGCGAAAAGAACCGCCCCCGTCGTATCCTTGTCCAGCCGGTGGACCGCCTGGATATAGCGGCTGTCCCCCTTTTTCGCCAGATAACCGGCAAGTATGTTGGACAAAGTGCCTTCGACCGTTTTTCCGTCCGGATGGATCAGCATGTTTGCCTTTTTGTTGGCAACGAGCAAATGCTCATCTTCGTAAAGGATCGAAACTTCCCCTTCCGACGGGACGATTTTCGCCGACGGTTCCGCAAAGATCGGCAGGGTCAGCTCGTCGTTTTCCTGCAGCCGGTCGGAAAATCGTCCCGATTTGCCGTTCAGCGACAGCCGGCCGCTCATCCGGTACAGATGGAGGAATTTTCGCGGGAAGTTCCATCTTTCCTTGAGCAATTGTTCCACCGTCATTCCCGCCCATTCCTTCGGAATGGTGACCTTGAAATAGGACTGGATCGGCGGACCCTGTTCCATGATGTTCACCGCCTTTCTTTTTCCGCCGCAGTTGGTATCTCCGTTTCCGCTTTGTCCGCTTGGGGAACCGCCGTGGCCCGGCGTTGTGCCGCGCAAAATGGCCGAAAAGCGGAGCCGCCGTGCTCCGCGGGCGTTCAGCGAAAAGGGACGGAAACCTCCCGTTAAATCCTAAAAAATGCCCGCGCGGCCTCAAACGGCGCCGGCAGAAGGAAAGAAAAAGGGGGAGGCAAAACGGCCTGTTCCTGAAATCAGGGCCTTCCCCTCTTCCCGGCCATGCTTTTCCCCGCTGTTATTTTAAAACATTTTCCTCGAACCATTGTTCAAAGACCTCTTTTTCGTTATATCCGACAATCCGGGCGGATTCTTTGCCGTTCTCGAAATGGATGATGGTCGGCGTCGCCTCGATATCGTATTGTTCCCATCCTTCTTCGAATTCCAGCAAATTGAATAATTTTAAGTCGATCCCCAAATCGTTGCTGAGGGGGACGACGATCGGCGTCGTTTTTCTGCAATAGCTGCAGGTCGGGCTGTAAAAATAGACCGTCTCATCGTTGCCGTCCTTCAATTGGGCGGCCAATTCCTCCGGCAAAACGATGTTTTGATAATTGGGATCGTCCAGCTGGGCGATGGTTTCGCTGTGGAGGCTCGATTTTTTATACGGGTTTCCCTTTAATTTTTCCCGCTGCTGGTATACATTTAAAACCCAAATGGCGGCAAAAATAACGATGACGACGCTCAAAAAGGCGATGACTTTCTTCACCAATTGGCCTCCTTCCATTTTTTCCAGACGATGTAATTCGCCCCGGCGATCAGGATAAACGCCGTCAAGGCGAGAAAGGGGATGGTGATAAAACCGAACCAATTGATATATTGGGCCGTGCAGGGAATTCTGCCGCAGGAAATGGCGTTTTCGGTGAAAAAGGGAACCTTTTGGATCAAATAATGGTACAAGGAAATGGATCCACCGATCACCGACAAGACCAGCGCATAAAGACTGATCCGGAAATCTTTCCGGACGACCGCCATGCCGAGCAGAACCGTCAACGGGTACATGAGAATCCGCTGATACCAGCAAAGTTCGCACGGTTCAAATTGGCGGATTTCGGAAAAATATAAACTGCCAAAAGTGGCTACAATAGAAACACACCAGCTAAAAAAAAGATAGGATTCCATCTTTTTTTGATCGTAAAACATTCGATCACCGCCTTCCGATTTCTAGTAATGATTTTAACACACTCGGCCCTTTTTGCGTTTTCACTTTTGGAACTTTTTGCATGAAAAAAACCTTGCGGCATGGCAAGGCTCAATGGTTTCTTTCGTTTCCTTCAGACGAAGATCGCTTCATTTTGTTCGCCGGCGGCTTTTTCGTTGGCGTATTCGGCGTAGCGGAGCAGTTCGTAAAAACAATATTCCATTCGCGTGTAGTCGTATTGGAAGTGGTAGGCATGCAAAAATTGTTCGATCTTTTTCGATAAAATGTCGTCCTTTGTCCGCACCATCAGGATGAGCAAATGGTCCCACTGGGCGAGCTTCGCGTAATGCAAGGCGCGGTCGTAATCCGCTTTATTCATGGACCCTCCTCCCTTTCAGGGGTTGTGATTATTGTGCGCGAATTTCCCCTTCTTTTGCGCCCTAAATGTTGACAATCCCCACGGAGCGGGGGATGGAATTTTTTGCCGTGAATAGGGAAACGGTCCTGCCAAATAATGAATAACAGGAAAAATCATTTCACCGGAAAAATTGCGGAAAAGAAGGGGTGCCAAGTGAAGAAATTCATTCAGCTGTTTATTTTCCTTTCCCTCGTCCTGCTTCCGTCCATGGCTTTGGCCAAGGAAGAGGACGGCTATGCAAAATACGGAAGGATAGCCACCGCCGTCGTCAGGGAAGATTATCCCGGGCAGCCGGTGACGGAATATGCCTACTTGGGCAGGGAGGAACTATCCGGAAACCGGGTTCAGGACCGGTTCCGTTTTGAGGTGAAGGAGAACGGAGTGGAAAAATTTGTGATCGTCACCGTCGTTCATGATTTGAGCAACAAAAAATTGTTGAATTTGTCGGTGACGGAAGAAATGCGTAACGGATAGGGAGAGGTCGTAGGGCATTCCGGAGGGCGCCGGAAAACGCTGTCCTGCCCCATGCCGGCGGTTCCCCGATCCCGGAAGCGGGGGCCGCCATAGCCGGTATTCTTCGGCCGTCTTTCAAAGATCGGACAAGCCGGATCTGTGGGGAAGATAAACGCCGGAGAAATCGGACCTTTGCCGGTGGTACGGGCGGGAAAACGCGCCGGCAAAGATCGGTCAAGCCGGATCCCGAGACGAAAAGGGAACGGCCGGAGGCGTTGGAGATCGCGGGCCGCAAAAAGACCGATTGGCAAGGATGGGGCAATCAGACCTATGGACGGGAAAAACGGAAAGGCCGGACTTTGCCGTGATGGGGGCGGCAGAAAGGCCGCCTCGGCAAAGGACCGGGCAAGCCAACCTTGCAGGCGGGAAAACCTTGGAAGAGCCGGACATTTGCCCTAGGAAAGGCGGGAGCCGGAGAGGGGAAGGGGTTCGCCGGATCGATGGCATGAAAAACATGGCCTTCGGGCCACCCGGACAAGGATCCGGATTTATTTTAACATCCGGTTCAAAAAGGCCTTCGTCCGGTCGTGTTTCGGTCCGGCGAACAGGGAGGCGGGCGGCCCCGATTCGATGATTTCCCCCCGGTCCATGAAAATCACGGTGTCGGCCGCTTCTTTGGCAAAATTCATTTCGTGGGTGACGACGACCATCGTCATCCGTTCCTTCGCCAGCTGTCTCATCACGTCGAGCACCTCGCCGGTCAATTCCGGATCCAAAGCGGAAGTGGGTTCGTCGAAGAGCATGATCTCCGGGTTCATCATCAGCGCCCTGGCGATGGCCACCCGCTGTTTTTCCCCGCCGGACAAGCGGGCGGGATAGGCGGAACGCCGCTGGCTGAGGCCGACTTTATCCAGCAGTTCCAAGCTCCTTTGCCGGATCTTTTCCTCCGGTTCCATTTTTTTTAAACGGGGGGCCAATTCCAAATTTTCCAGGACGGTCAGATGGGGGAAAAGGTGAAAATGCTGGAAGACCATCCCCATTTTGGAGGTAATCGCTTTTATTTTTTTCGGTTTTCCGTAAACCCCGTCTTCCACCAGCGGCTCCCCGGCGATGCGGATCGTTCCGCCGTCGACGGTTTCCAGGTGGATCAGGCTTCGCAGAAGGGTGCTTTTTCCGGCGCCGGAAGGCCCGATCAGGGCGACGACCTCGTTCGCATTTACCCGGAAACTGACATTTTTCAATACCGGCGTCCGGCCGTATGCTTTTTTCACGTCGGTCACTTCGATGATCGCCATTTCGCTTCCCGCCTTCTCATTGGTATTGATAGCGCCGTTCGATCCGCTTCAAGAGCGCCGTTAAGACCAGCGTGATGGCCAGGTAAATCAACCCCGCGACGAAGTAAGGCAGGGTGGTGAAATCGCGGTTGACGGCCGTTTGCGCGTAATGCAGCAGTTCCGGAACCGCCACCGCGTACAAAAGGGCGGTATCTTTCACCAATGTGATCGTTTCATTGGCCACCGCGGGCAAGGAGACCCGGAACATTTGCGGCATGATGATCCGCGTCATCGTCTGCCATTTGTTCAAACCGAGCACCTGGGCCGCTTCAAATTGCCCCCTGTCGACGGCGAGGAGCCCGCCGCGGAAAATCTCCGCGAAGTAGGCCGCATAATTCAAAATAAAACCGGTGCAGGCGGCGACGAACCGGTCAAGGACGAGATAATCCCCGACGACCGGGATCAGGGGGAGCCCGAAACAAATGAAGAGGAGCTGCAGCAAAAGCGGCGTTCCCCGCATGACGGTAATGTACAGTTGAATCAGCCATGTTAAAGGCTTAAACCGGGTCCTTGCGGCGAAGGTAAGGAGCAGGCCGAGGGGAAGGGAGGTGCAGATGACGACGAAAAACAGAAACAATGTCATCTTCGTCCCTTCCAGCATCGGCCTTAAAATCATTTGGATGTAATCGATGGACATGGAAATTTCCTCCCGTCAGGTGAATCCTGGTAGTTCCGGGTTTTGCCGGGACGGTTGGGCGCATCTTCGCCCCGGGGCAGGGCCAATCCGTCCGGTCCGGCCGGCCCCATCCTTGGCAGAATCTCCGCCATGATGCCTTGCAAAAACCGGAAAACGGAGCACGCCCTCGATCCGTCGAAATCGGATCAATGCGCCGATCTCACCGGGTATCCCTTTCGGAAATCGCAGGGGAGGTCCGGACAGGGGCGCAGCCGCGTCTGTCAAACTTTGCGTTCATCCCTTGCCCTTACTTCAAAATTTTGTCTTCCCCGAACCATTTGACGGAAATCTCCGCCGCCGTTCCGTCGGCGATCAGCTCATCCATGGCTTTTTGCAACTCCTCTAACAGCTTTTCGTTGCCCTTTTTGACGCCCACTCCGTATTCCTCCGGGGCCAACGTTTCCTTCAGGACCTTATACTGGTCTTTTTCCTTCGTCATATAGTAATCGATGACGACCTCATCGATGACGACCGCGTCCACCCGGCGGTTTTTCAAATCCGCCAAGGCCAGGACGTTATCGGCGTATTCGGTGACCGATTTGACTTTGTTTGCGATCGGGTCCGCCTTTAAAGCGTCGGCGGCGGAAGACATGGATTGGAGCCCGACGGTTTTGCCCGCCAGGTCGTCAAGGGTGTCGATGGGCGAATCCTTCAATGTCACCACCACTTGGGCGTTTTTCAAATAGGGTTTCGTAAACAGCACCTTCTTTTTCCGTTCTTCCGTGATCGTATAGCCGTTCCAAATCAGATCGATGCGCCCGCTGTTTAATTCCGATTCCTTCGTGGACCAGTCGATCGGCTGGAATTTCACCTTTTTTCCCATTTTTTTCGCCGCGGCTTTGGCAAGGTCGATATCGAAACCGACGATTTCATTGTTTTCGTCCCGGAATCCCATCGGGGCGAATTTGTCGTCGATTCCGACGATCAGGGTATCATCCTTCGCTGAGGAACCGGAACAGGCGGTAAAGAGGAACAGCAGGGAAAGGAGGGCGATAAAGCCGGCTAACCGTTTCATTCGTTGAACCACCTTTCTTGGAAGGGCTCTTTAATTTATTATCACTTTAATATATTAAAATGTTAAACTAATAAAAAAATACCACGGTTTCTCCGGGCTGTCAAAGGAAAAATTTTTTGAACAGGGGGATTTTTCCCTTCGTTGCCCGATGGCCGGCAAAAAAGAGGCCATAGATAAACCGCGGGCATGATACGGAAGGTTTATCCATGGCATATTCCTATCTTTGATTTTGCCTTTGGGTTTGGGCCGGTCCGCTTGCGGACCGTTCATTTTGAATGGGGCCGAAAGGTTTTATTCGCCGGAGGCTGCTTCCCGAAAAAACCATTTCATCATGGGGGGCGTTACGACCGTCGTGACCAGGATCACAACGACAATACAAGCGAACATGTCCTGGCTCAGCAGTTTGGATTCGATGCCGATCGCGGAAAGAATTAACGCCACTTCACCCCTGGACACCATGGCGGAGCCAATTCCCAGCGAGCTTTTCCGATTGAATCCGGCCAATTTGGCCCCGGCCGCCGCCCCGATGAATTTGGTAAGGATGGCGATAACGCTTAAAAGAACAATCAGGCCCAGATTTTGCGCAATGCCGGAAAACTGCGCAGAAACGCCGATGGAGGCAAAAAATACGGGAACGAAGATCGAGTAGCTGATCGTTTCAACCTTTTCAAATACCTCGTGTTTGAAGTTCGTCGTGCTGATCGCCAAACCCGCCATATAGGCTCCGATGATCGCGGCAATCCCCGCGTATTCCGCGAAATAGGCGTAGACCAGGCAAATGATTAAAGCGGAAGAAATGACCGTCTCGGTCACCTGCAACGAGGAAAACTTTCTCAGGAACCAAGGGACGGCTTTCCAGCCTGCCAAAATGGCCGCCGCGAAAAATGCGATTTTCTTTAAAAATGATTGCCGTGAAATGAACGTCCTCGCCGGCCAAGCTCATCAGGAACGCCAAGGCGAGGATGACCGCCACATCGTCGATGACGGCGGCGCCCAGAATGGCGGCCCCTGCGCGGCTCTTTAATTGATTCAGCTCTTTGAGGGCCTGGACCGAGATGCTTACGCTCGTCGCCGAAAGCAAAAGCCCCAGAAACCAGGACTGCAGCGTGGTGAGATTTAACAGGACCCCGGCCAGATAACCGAAAACCATCGGCATGATCATGCCGCCCAACCCTACGAAAGTCGCGGCTTTTCCGGTTTGTTTGAACCGTTCGATATCCGTTTCCAGCCCGGCGATGAACATCAGCAGGATCGCGCCGATTTGACTCAATTCGGCCAACGTTTCCGTCTCGTTGACCAATCCGAATACCGAGGGACCTAAAACGATCCCGATCAGGAGTTTGCCGAGGACGGACGGCTGCCCCAATCTTACGCGGCTGCCCCAATCTTACGCTCAGACTCCCCGCCACTTTCGCGGCCGCCAAAATGATGGCTAACTGAAGGATCAACATGCAAACATCCCGCCTTTCCGATTTTGATTGGCTAAAAGAAAAGGAGCCTGCCACGAGGGACACAGAAATCCCTAAGTGACAGACTCCACCTAAAAACTCCGTATCAGCAATTTTCCCTTGCATTGTAAGATATTTTAGGAAAGGTGTCAAGGGATGCGTCAACGCGGTGTTGTTCGTCTGTGATATTGTCATATTGTAACGCTTCAGTGAAAATGTCAGTATGAGACAGGAGCGAATTCCATTGAGCAAAAAAGAATTGAAGCGTTACAAAGTGATTCGTCAATGGATCGAAGGGTATATCATGGGAAAACAAGCTGCCGAATTGTTATCGCTGAGTCTTCGTCAGGTTTATCGCCTCAAAAAACGAGTCCTTGAGGAGGATGAAAACGGAGTCATTCACAAAAACCGGGGGCGAAACCTGCACATGCCTTATCCGAAGACATCCGGCAAAAAATCCTGAATCTCCGCCAAAGTGAAACATATCGGCACTGCAATGATGTCCATTTCTCCGAATGATTGGCCAAACAGGAGGGAATCCGGG
>Ga0207875_100151_pt1 | contig 49753 bp, 46 predicted proteins | sample CeladaPassage60A_FD_187476 | JGI IMG/M metagenome (GOLD analysis project Ga0207875, IMG submission 187476) | Cellulose-adapted microbial communities from the Joint BioEnergy Institute, USA - Passage3 60A (SPAdes) (version 2) | ecosystem: Engineered > Bioreactor > Continuous culture > Unclassified... | reverse complement strand
GACCGAATACCGTGTGGGTGGTAAGGTGTATCTGATGAAGGTGGTGCCTGCACGCGGTGAGCCCTACTATTTGGTGGATAAGAGCGGGGACGGGACCTTCGAACGGCTGCCGGGCGGCGCGCATATTGCGCCACCGATGTGGGTGATCAAGCAGTGGCGGTGAGGCGGTGCGCGGTGACGGTTTCGGGTTGGGATTGCACCGTGTTGGCGCGGTGAGGTTTGCGGATTTTTTCGCCAAGTGGCAACGCGTTGTCGCTTGGTGGCGGAATGCTGGGCGTTCAGAACGACTGGCGGCGGGGCTCTTTTTTTGGGCGACGGCACTGGTGTGGGCACAGCCGCTGCCCGGTGGTCCGCGGTTGCCTTTTTTCCTTTTGCTTGGCTTTGCGATGGGCGCGTGGTGGCATGCGCGGGGTGACCTTTGGCGGCCACCCGCTGCCAAAGGGACTGCGGGGAGTCTCTTGGTCTTCGCGCTTGTGCTGGTGCTTTCCGTCATCGGTGCGCCGCAGCCGGCGATTGGGTGGAGCTATGCGCTGGGCATGAGCGGGTTTGCGGTGGCTTCCGCGGCGCTGGTTTGGGCTGCGCGCCGGTTGCCCAGACCCTCGTTCTGGTTGGGATGGGGGGTGCGTGCGGGATTTCTGTTTTTGTTGGGCGATGCGTGGCTCCAGTGGTTGGTCGGTCGAGACCTGTTCGGGGTTCCGTATCGCGCATCCTATTTCGAGGGACGGTTGCTAGGCCCATTTGCCGATACGTTGAAGTTACCGGTGCTGCTCGCGCTGCTCTTTCCGGTAGCCGTCTGGCCATGGCGCGACCGGATGCGTGTGGCGTTGCCATTGTTGCTCGCGACGGGGTGGGTGGTGTTGCTTTCGGGCGCGCGCAGTGCGTTGGTTTTGCTGATGTTGGCCGCGCTTCCGGTTGTCTGGCGGTGGTCGCAACGCGTCCGTGTGGGGTTGTTGGCTGTCGTGGTGTTGGGGGTTTTTGCGGCGGTTGTGGTTTCGCCTGCTTGGCAGCTGCGTATGACCAACGCAGCCAACGCCGTTACTGTGTTGTCTCAAAACCCTGAGAATGAACTCCGTGAGGAAGCACTGCGACAATTGTTTTCCAACCGGTGGGAGCTTTGGCGGAATGCGTTGCGCATGGGTATGGCTCATCCTTTTCTTGGTGTGGGGGCGAAACAGTTTCGCATGGTCTATCCGCAGTTCGCTAATCCGGAAGATCTTTTTGTTTCTGCAGATCCCTACCATGCCCACCACCTCTACTTGGCGCTATGGGCGGAGCTCGGCGGTGCCGGGCTCCTCTGGTTCTTTGTCATTGCGGGAAGCATGTTCGTCGCTTTTCGCAGGGCTTCTCCGGAGGCGCGGGCGCGTGCTGCGCCGTGGGCAGCGGCACTGGCGGCGTACGCGTTTCCGGTGCAATCGCAACCGGTGTTGCTCAATGTCTGGTGGTTTCCCGTGATCTGGTTGTGCTGGATCGCTTTTTGGGTGGCACTTACCGAGTCGGATCGAGCGGAGCAATCTCAACAAAACGGGCAAGGAGAGCCGCCAATTGTCTCCGAATCGTTGTTTCGTTGAAATGGCGTAGGAAGGTGGTGCGCGCTGCTTCACCCAGGCGCTGCCAGTGCGCGGGAGCCGAAGCGGCCAGTTCTGTCAAGCATCGCGCCAGAGCGTTCGGATCCGCTGCGGGAACCCAGAGAAGGCCGCTCGCGGTTTCTTGGATGACGGGTTCAGGATAGCTGGGCGCTTGTCGCGTCACCACCGGCCTGCCGCTCGCAAGCCCCTGAAAAACCTTGTTGGGAATCACCCGTTCCGCTTTGGGCGTTGCACCGAATATGCCCAGGACGAAGTGGGCTTGCGCGATTCGCTCCGGTAGCGCGTCATAAGAGATCGGGGGCACGAAGGTGAGGGTGAGTTTCGGCGGCAGCGGCGCGTCGTGGGCGAGCGCTTGGCAGCGTGCAAGCAGCGGGCCGTCACCGATCAGGGTGAGCCGAAGTGGCGGCCCCTGGTAGCACTGCGCAGCGGCGACGATCGTTTCCGGGCCGTGCAGCGGCAGGAAGCTGCCCCAAAAGAGCGCTTCGGGACCCGCTTCGGGATTTGGAGGAAGTGGGGTGGCGCGAAAGCGCGCTTCGTCGGCACCTACCCAGATGAGGTGCAATTTTTCTCGAGGAACGGCAAGGGCTTCGTGGAAAAAGTCGGCGTGCGCCGGGGTGTCGACGACAACCGCATCGGCAAGGGAAAAGCATTGTGCCTCCCAGCGGTGGAGGCGCTCAGCGCGGGCACTGCCAGGATCAAATTTTCGCCGTTCGAAAACCTGTTTGTCGTATGCTGAGATCAGCGGGTCGATGATGAGCGGAACGGACCGCGTCCGCGCCCAAGCCGCCGCTGCAGCGATGTCGCGTTGTCGAAACGCTGGTACCCAGACCAGAGACGGTTTGGGGAGGGGGCGAAGTGCAGCTTCCCACTGTCCGAGCGGACTCCAACGGGGGCGAAAGGAGACTACCTGCCAGCCCAGCTCGCCAAAGAGGCGCATGAGGAACGCGTTGCGCGCGTAGTGGGGGTCGAAGCGCCCCCACCAGAGGACCGTGGGGTTCATGGCGCTGTGGTCTGGTTTTGGTCTTGTGGATCGGTGTTCGGGAGGTCGAGGGTAGGGGGAAGGCCCAAACGGCGGCGTTCGGCGTCTTCCCACGCTTTGGCAACGCGAAGGAAGCGCTGAATCGCGTACATGTGGCTGATGAGAACGCCGGTTGCGCCGTTTGCGAATTCACGCCGCAGGAGGTACGACTTCCAAAACGCGAAAAAGGGAAGCAGAAAGAGGGTGAGAGCCGAGGGTTTCCCTTTGCGTTGGCGATATTCCGCCGCGCGCCACGTGGTGGTTTCGTTGATTTTGGCAAGGTGATGGGTGAGCGAACGAAAGGAACGGTGCCAGACGAAACCCTTGAGGTGCCCAACGGTGCCGCTGCGCACGACCACCGAATCGTGCACGGGGTGGGGTTTGAAGCCGGCGCGGCGACGGTCGTAGAGGCGGATGGGGTGGTGAAACGCGGTCCAGGGGTGGCCCATTTTTTGGGTGGGGTAGATCGGGAGGATGGGGACGGTGTAGGCGGCGTGCTCGGGTTCGCCCGCGTGAAAGTGCGTTTGGATCTCAGCGGCGAGTTCGGGACTCACGGCTTCGTCGGCGTCCAAATTGAGGATCCAATCGTTACGGCACGCGCGTTCGCCGAAGACCTTCTGCGGCCCATAACCTTCCCATTGACGAACCAGGACCTTCGCGCCGAGGGATTCGGCGACCGCAACGGTAGCGTCTTCGCTGCCGCTATCGACGACGATGACCTCATCGACCCAGTCGCGCACGCTCGCGATTGCTGCAGGCAGGCGGTCGGCTTCGTTTTTGGTGATGATGAAGACTGAGAGGGGGAGCATGAATAGATCTGCCTACGAGTGTGTGCATTTGTCCGGAAGCCCCCACGTTCTTGGACAGCCGAGCAGCAGCCAGACGAGCTGGCTCCCGTATCCGATGAGTCGTTTGCGAATGCGGGGGACACAACCCAAAGTCACAGCGAATAGGGTCAGTTGTCCCAAGGTGTTGAGCACGACGCGCACCACTCGATTGATCGTGACGGTGGCGGCCAAGAGCGGGGGCATGGTTTTGCGATAGTAGAGGAGGCGCGAACGAAGCGCCTCGATTTGGGCCTCAGTGCGCACCGCTTGCGTCGAATGGCCTTTGCGGTGCGTGACGGATACAGCGGGATCGAGCGCGATTTTCCAGCCGTGACGGCGCATGCGGACGCACCATTCCGTTTCTTCGAAATAGAAGAAAAAATCGGGGTCCATGGGCCCAACCGCGTCGATTGCCGTGCGCCGTGCTGCGATGCAGGCACCGACGATCGTTTCGACGGGTAGGAGTCCATTGGTGTCGGGTGTCGGCGTGACCCGTTTGCGGCGTCGCAACCCGAGTTCGCTGTGCCACGTTGGCGCCGGGGCGAAGCTGCGTTGCAAGCTGCCGTCCGGCGCGACGAGTTGGGCGCCGATGAGTGCGAGCGCAGGATCTCGGACGAAATCTTCGGCAAAGCGATCGAGCGCGTTGGGTGGCAGTTGGGCGTCGTTGTTGAGAAAGAGCACGTAATCGCTGGGCATGGTGTTGAGCCCTTGATTGCAGGCACGCGCGTATCCGGCGTTGCAGCCGTTTGCGATCACAGTGACTGTAGGGAATTCGCGCGCCAAAACGATCAAAGAGTCGTCAGTGCTCCCGTTGTCGACGACCACGAGATGGTCGTCGTCGCGCATCGCGGCCAGCGCGGCGGTGACGGTTTCGCGCAACAACGCTGCTCCGTTCCGGTGAACGACGACGATGAGAAAGCGTTTCACAGACACGGTACCGACCAATCGCCCTGGGACGTTATGGCGATTCTACCCGCTCTGCCAACCGCTGATACAGGGCGAGCGTTTCGTGCTGCATCGCGGCGAGCGTGAAGCGTTCCGGGAGCGGTTGGGTCACCGGTGGCAGCGTACCGTCGAGCGCGGCGCGGATCTGGCGGGCAAGCGCGGTTTGGTCGCCCACGGCAACCGACCCTTCGGGGTAGATCGCCGCGAGTTGCTCGGCAACGCCGCCGTGATGGTAGCCGATGACGCGCGTACCCAGGGCCAGCGCTTCCAGAGTGGTGCGCCCAAACGCTTCGGGGTCGGTGGAAAGCGAGAGGACGACGGTGGAGGCGGCCAGGATGTTTTTGAGATCGGGGCGGTCGCCGGTGAGGGTGACGTGGTTTTCCAAACCGTGCGCGCGGATGGTCTGTTGCAGCTCGGCGACATAGTCGCGCCGCCGTGCGTCGTAGCCGCCCACGAGCAGCGCGTGCGCGTCCGGGTGGCGGGCGATGATCTCCCGCCACACCGTCAGCAGTTCCGCTTGTCCTTTCCAGCGGGTGAGCCGCGCGGGGAGGGTCACCCAACGTTTCCCGCGGGTTTCCGGGAACTGCGCGTACCACTGGGCGAACCAACCGGGGTCAGGGCGGTAGCCGCGCGGATAGGCAGCCGGGTCGATGCCGCGTGGGATGACGACCAAACGCTCCGGGTCGGTTTTCGGGTAGTGGCAGAGCACGTAGCGGCGAATCGCTTCGGAGACGCAGATCACCGTTTCGCCGCGGGTCATCACGGCGCTGTAGCGGTTCACGGAGTAGAAGCCGTGCACGGTGGTCACCAGCCGGGGACGCAAAGCAGGTGGAATGCGACGCCAGGCGAGGTAACCAACCCAGGCCGGGAGGCGGGAGCGCAGGTGGAGGATATCGACCCGCTCGCGCATGAGGAGGTCGCGCACTTTGGGAACGAAACGCCAGAGGGTGGCGACTGACTTTTTGCCTACGGGCCAGGGAATCCATTCTGCGCCGATCGCGCGCAGATGGTCGGCGTAGCGGCCCCCGTCGGCGATCACGATCGCGCGATGCCCCGCGGCAACCAGCGCTTCGGCGATCTCGACGGTACCGCGTTCGACGCCCCCCGAGTGGAGCGCCGGTAACATCTGGACGACGGTGAGTGGCCGCGCGTGCATAGGGAAAAGGCTAGCGGTTGAACCATTTCAGTGTCGCGCCCCAGGGTGCGACGTCGATGCGGGTGGCGTGACTACAGGCAAAGTCGAGTGCGAGCCACCGTTCGCGCGGCAGCCCCAAGAGGTGTCCGGCAATGGCTTTCAACGGGCCGGCGTGGCCGACGACGACGATGGCATCGACGTCGAGACGGCGTTCGCGCGTCTCCTGCCACCATTCGAGCGCGCGGATCGCCATTTCGGCGGCCGATTCGCCGCCGGGGGGCTGGAAGCCGAACGGGTTCGCCGCCCACCGGGCGATGAGCTCGGGGTCGATCGTCGCAAACGGGACGCCTTCCCATTCGCCAAAATCGATTTCCAATAACCGGTCGTCGTAGGACGGACGGCCCAACGCGCGGGCGAGTTCCGCGGCCCGTTCGCTGGGGCTGCTGTAGAGGTGGAAGTGTTCGGGCAGCAGTGGCGTGAGACGCGCTGCGACCGCTTCCGGGTCTTCCGCGAGTGGCCATTCGCTCTGGCCGTAGCAGACGCCGTCGGGTGCTGCCGTTTTGGGGTGTCGGATCAAATAGAGTTCCATGCGCACAAAATTCCTAGTAATCCTGTGGTAAAGGCCGTCGATTCGATCGCGCCGAGCACGTCACCGGTAAAGCCGCCCAAGCGCTTGTCGGTGCGCCAGATCCAGTAGCCGGCACCAAGCCCGATGCCGGCGATCATGCCCGATGCCACCGCAAGCGGCAGTGCGGCTAAGGGCAGTACGATCGCCAGTCCCGCTTTCGCCCATTCGCCGCGAGTCAGTTTGGCGGCGGCGAAGGGGTAGGCCTTGCTGCCATCGGCGGAACGCAAATAGGGCAGGCGCGTCATCGGTATGAGAACGATGAAGCGGGCAGCCGCATGGGCAGCGACGAGCGCGCTGCAGACGGCGAAAACGCCATGGGCGCTGCCCAGCAGGGTGAGCGCCTGCCACTGCAGGGTCAATGCCAGCCACAGTGCGACTGCGCCGAACGTGCCGACGCGAGAATCCTTCATGATGGCAAGAACGCGAATTGTATCGTAGCCGCCGCCAAAGCCATCGACGGTGTCGGCCAGTCCGTCTTCGTGAAATGCGCCTGTGACGATAAGGTGGGTTGCTAGGGCGCAGAGCGCCGCAAGCGAGGCACTGGCGAAAAGGGTGGAAGCGACGAGGTACGCGCCTGCGCTCAGTCCCCCTACGATGAGTCCGACCCAGGGAAAATAGGGCAGGGTGCGCGGAACGTGCGCGGCGCGATAGCGCCCGGCGCTTGGGCAGGGTAAGCGCGTGAAGTAGCGGAGCGCTTGCGCGAAGCGCCTCCATTCACGGTGTAAAGAACGCATCCAGCGGGGCGGCATTTGCCGATAGCGGTTCACGCGCGGTCGGCGACGCCAGCCGATTCGAAGCTCGCCATTTCGTTGAGAAACGCGGCGGCGGCTTGTACGAGTGGGTAGGCAAGCGCCGCTCCGGTACCTTCGCCCAGCCGCAGGTCGAGGTCAAGGAGGGGCGATACGCCCAGGTGGTCGAGCACGGCGCGGTGCCCCTGTTCGTTCGAGCAGTGGGTGAAGATCAGGTAGGGGCGGATTTCCGGTGTGATCGCCAGCGCCGCGACAGCCGCTGCGGTGGCGATGAAGCCGTCGACCAGCACCGCGACGCGGCGTTCGCTGGCGGCGAGCATCGCGCCCGCCATTTGGGCGATTTCTAGTCCGCCATATTCGGCGAGGATCTGCCACGGGTCGGAAGGCGTGCCGCCGCGCGCCAACGCTTGTTCCAGCACGGCGCGTTTGCGCGCGACACCCGCGTCATCAAGCCCTGTGCCGCGACCGACCAGCGTGGCAAGCGGCAACCCCGTGAAGCAGTGCAACAAGAGGGTGGCGGTAGCGGTGTTGCCGATCCCCATTTCGCCCAGGATCAGGACGTCGAGGGAATCCGGTAGGCGGCTGACGATTTCCGCCCCGGTCGCGACGGCGCGGTGGGCAAGCTCCAAGCCCAGCGCAGGCGCAGTCACCGCGTCGTTGCTGCCAAAAGCGAGTTTCGCATCGATGAGATCGGGGTGCGGTGTGAAGAGGTGGTCGACCCCGGCGTCGACTACTTTCAGCGGGATGCCGAAGGTGCGGCAAAAGACGTTGATCGCAGCGCCTCCGGCGAGGAAGTTCCGCACCATCTGCCAGGTGACGTCGCGTGGGTAGGCAGAGACGGGGTGGGTGCGGGTGAGGCCGTGGTCGGCGGCGAAGACGAGTGCGTAGGGGTGGTGCGCGCTTGGGTCGAGGCGGTTCTGGATCAATCCGAGTTGCAACGCCACCGCTTCGAGCCGCCCCAGCGCACCCAGGGGTTTCGTTTTGCGGTCGATTTTGTGTTGGAGTTTGGGGGCCAGGGTTTCGTCGATCGGCGCGGGTGTTGGGCGCATGGGTGTTCCTTTCAGGATTTGAGCGGGAGGGGAAGTCCTGCAGCGACGAAGGTAACCCGGGTGGCAACGGCCGCAACCGCCTGGTTGAGCCAGCCCGCTTCGTCACGGAAGTGACGAGCGAGGGGGTCGTTGGGGACGATGCCCAGCCCCACTTCGTTGGCCACGAGAAGAATCGTGTGGTGCGGCGCCGCTTTGGCGAGATGTTCCAAGAGCGCGGCGCGTTCGGCTTCCCACGCTGCGCGCCGGGTGGCATCGGAGGCGTCTCGTGGTGTCGGTGGCAGAGCGTTCGGGGGCGACCACGCCGTTTCCCACCAGAGCAGCCAATTGCTCAACCAGAGGGTGAGGCAGTCGATCACGACGGTGTTGGCGTGTGTAAGCGCTGCGTCGAGCGCTCTGCTCAGGTGGTACGGCGCTTCGATGGTGTGCCACGTGTTCGGTCGCTGCGCGCGGTGGTGGGCGATGCGCGCCGCCATTTCGTCGTCGCCTGCGTGGGCGGTGGCAAGGTACGCCACGGGCTCAGGGGCGGCGCGGGCGAGCGATTCGGCGTAGCGACTTTTGCCGGAGCGGGCGCCGCCCAGGATGAGGTGGATCGTCGCTTGGGGGTTAGGTGTCGGCGGCATCGGGGTGACGCTACGCGCTGTGGTCGGCCAAGAACGGTATCGCGAGTTGTTCCATCGCTTGGGCAAGCGCGACGTCCTTCGCGGTGAGGCCACCGGCGTCGTGGGTGGTGAGGGTGACTTCGACCCGGTTCCAGACGTTGCGCCATTCGGGGTGGTGGTTTATTCGTTCGGCAACGAGCGCCACTTGGCTCATCCAGCCGAACGCTTGGACGAAATCGGTAAAGCGGTAGGTGCGCTTGAGCGTTTCGCCTTCGCGTTGCCAGCCGCGTGGTAACAAAAGGGTTTCGAGGGTGTGCCGGTCTGCGTCGTTGAGCTGAGCCATTGCGGTCACTCCTGTCGCGTCGATGCGGGGATGATACCCAATTCATGCGCTGGCGCGGCGTACCGTTCCCAGTGGAGGTGGTCGGAAAGGGGGTCACGCTTGGCCCAACCGACTTGTTGCAGCTCCGGTTCGGGAAGGAATTCGCGCACCCATCCCAGGCAGAGATAGGCGATCGGGACGACGTGGTGTGGCAAACGAAAGATCTCCCGTAAGGCTTGCCGTCGGATGATGCTGACCCAGCCAACGCCAATTCCTTCTGCGCGCGCCGCCAGCCAGAGGTTTTGGATGGCGCAGACGCAGGAAAAGAGATCCATCGAGCGCTGGTGGGTGCGCCCCAGTACTACGGGACCCCCACGGCGGCGGTTGCAGGCAACGAGGAGGTTGATCGGTGCTTCGCGAATCCCTTCCAGTTTGAGTTGGCGATAGCGGGTGCGCCGTTCGCCGCTGAAGCGCATTGCGGCTTCTGCGTTGGCTTGGGTAAATGCGGCATGGACTTGGGCTTTGGTTTGCGGGTCACGCACGATGACGAATTCCCACGGCTGGGAAAATCCGACCGAAGGGGCGCGGTGCGCGGCGTCCAACAGGCGCATCAGAAGTGGTTCAGGGATAGGGTCGGGGAGAAAGTGGCGGCGCACGTCGCGCCGCTCGGTAATCGCGCGGTAGACCGCAGCGCGTTCGGCAGGGGAGAAAGCGTTAGCGATCATCTCCGGACGTGCTCGGTTGCGGTGGTAAGGTGCGGAGCCGTTCGATGTAGGCAAGCGGTAACTGCAGTTGGGCCGCGAGCGCTTCGTTGCTGGCTGGGGAAGTTTGAATCGCGGCAATCGTGCCGCTAAGCCCCTGCGAGAGCGAGTGTGCCGGGCGTTCGCCGGGTAACGGGGTACCGTCGGCGGCGTATTTGTTGCCGTAGCCGCGCGGTGTGACCATTTTTCCGTGCGCGACGAAGGTGTTGCTGTTGCCCACAAGCACGGTCGAGAGCATACCGATTTCGCATTCGGCCATTTCGGCAAGCGTCGTCATCTGGATCTGCTGCCGTTTGCGGTATGCCGATTTGACGATGGCTACTGGTGTGGTGGAGGCACGGTGTTGCAAAAGCAGCCATTGCGCTTCGACGATCTGCTGGGTGCGTCGTCCCGATTTGGGGTTGTAGAGCGCGACGACGAAGTCGGCGGCGGCAGCGGCGGCGATGCGTCGGGCAATCACCGGCCACGGCGTGAGGAGGTCAGAAAGCGAGATCGCGCAGAAGTCGTGGGTGAGCGGTGCGCCGATAAGTGCCGCGACCGCAGAGAGTGCGGTGACGCCCGGTACGACCTCGACCTGAATATCCGCTTCGGCATCGGGGCGCCAGCCGCTGGCCAAAAGCGCTTCGAAGGTGGGGCCAGCCATGCCGTAGATGCCGACGTCCCCGGAGGAGATCAACGCGACGGTGTGTCCGCGTCGGGCGTATGCGATCGCTTCTTGTGCGCGGTCGATCTCTTCGGTCATCCCTTTTTTGATGATCGTTTTCCCGGCGGTGAGATCGGCGACGAGCCGCAAATAGGTGACGTAGCCGATCACCACATCGGCCGCTGCGATCGCTGCGCGCGCGGCATCGGTCATGTGCGCTTCGCTCCCAGGGCCGATGCCGACGAGATAGAGCGTTCCTTTGGTACTCATACGCTAGCTCCTTCAGCGGGGTTCAGAGCAAAGCGAGCGGTACACGTCGCGTTCGGATGCGTTGCGGGTTGCGCCATCGGGTTTCGTTCCTTCAGGGGGTTGGTAACAGTAGGCGAGGGAGATGGTGACGTTGCGCCCGTCACTGCCGCAACGGCGCAGTTTTTCCACCGGGAGCATCGGGTAGCCCGGATGTTCGGCCAGGGTCGATGCGCGCCACCCCGCTGCGAGCAGCGCCGCCGCTTCGGCAACCGAAGGGGTGCCGGTATAACGGCGCACCGTCTCCGAAGGGGAAGGAACCGGAATCGCGGCGAGCGCTTCGGGCGGGTAGAACGAGAGGCTGGCGCCAGCGTGAAGGTAGGGCGCCAACGCTTCGTGTAACCCCGATTCGTCGCGCTTCAGGGTGATCGACGCGCAATGGACGATTGTGGCCGGTTCGGGCAGACGTGCCAACGCTTCCTGCAGGGCCGTGGCGATCGTTTCCGCAGGGGTGCCCCGGTCGCAACCGACACCGACGGCAACGCGGGTGCGGTCGATCCGCTCCGGCGGCGCGTAATGGATGAGCCGTTCTGGGAACGCTGCGCGGACCTGCGGCGGGGGTGGGATGCGACCCACCCAAAGGAGCGCGCGGAAGTGGTTGGCGAGTTCGCTGGGAAAGGGGCTGTCCGGCGAAACGTGCCGCACGTGGATGTGTTGGGGCAGTGGTATGCCGCGGCGGCCGCCGGCGTGGTGGGACCACCAGTCGCGGTCGTGGTCGCACGTTTGCCACAGGAGCACGGGGTCCCCATTGACGACGGCAGCCGAGACATGGACGACCGTGTCGTGGCTGGCTTGGAAGCGCCAGTCGAGTTCGCGGCCCAAAAGGTCGACCGCAAGGCTTTTCTGGCTGTCGGATGCGGTGGTGAGCACACAGGTGGCTCCCAGCGCTTCGGCAATCGCTTGCGCCAACGCGTTGGCGCCACCCAAGTGGCCCGAGAGCACGGGGATGACGAAGCGGCCGGAGTCGTCGATCACGACGACCGCTGGGTCGCGGTTTTTGTCGGCAAGGAGCGGCGCAATGAGGCGGACGATCGCACCCAGTGAGACGACCGCGACAAGGGCGTCGTGTTGCTGCCACAGCGTCGCGATCGCGTCGGCGGTTTTTCCGGCGTAAGGAGCAACGCCAGGTGTATTGCCGAGCGCGGCTGCGTGTTTTTCCGGGAGGTAGAGCGGCGCGGACGGTGCCACCGCGGCGCGCGCGCGGGCCGCGGTCTGAGCGCCGTGGCGGGTGATTGCGACGAACGCAGGGGCGGCGAACGTACTGCGCGCCGCTTGCCAGATGGCAGCTTGGTTGGGAGATGTTTGAGTCGGGGCTTCTGGCGTCGGGTTCGTTGGCTTGGGGGGCATCGTTGGTGTCATCGTGGCGTTACTGGGGGCCTGGGTTCCTGGGGCTTGCGACAGCGGCGTGGGATTCATGGGGTTTCGCTTCGGATGCGGGAACGGTCACGCTGGTGCGTGGAGATGCCGCGGTCTTTTTGCGACAGCCGCGAATGCGTTCGCCGACCGGCGTCGCGTTGGGGTTACGCAGGATGAGGAGCGCGAGGTAACTGAGCGTGGCGTCGGCAAGAGCGCGGAGCGCTTCGCCGCGAAGGATACGCTCGTTAGGCAAGCCGACTCGTTCCGCAAGGAGCGCGTGCGGAAGGAGCGACCGTTCGCTGAGCCAGGCAACGAGCGTAGGCCAGAGGGGTTTGACTTTGAGCAGGATCAGGGTCTCGAAGTGGGGCAAGACCGTTTCGATGAGAGGTAAACCGTAATTGGCGGGAAGCACCGCGATGCGCTCTTCCTGTGCAGCAAGGGGAAGAGCTGCGGCTGCCGCGGCAGCGGCGAAGCTATTGACACCCGGCAGGGTTTGGATGCTCATACCGGGAGCCCGTTCGCGCACGGCCGCAGCCAGATATTGGAACGTGGCGTAGGTCGAGGCGTCGCCTTCGACAAGAACCGCAACGTCGCGACCCGCAAGCAGGGTGGGTAGGATCGCCTCCGCGGCGCGGGCCCACGCCCTGGTGAGGACAAGGGGATCGTGGCTCATCGGGAAATGGAGTTCGATCGCGTCCGCCGGGGTGGTCAAGCCTGCCCGGTTCGCGATCGTCAGCGCGACCGATTCGCCACCCTGTTTGCGTACCGGATAGGCCCACCGTGCCGTGCCGGTGAGGATGCGCCATGCGCCGCGGGTGATCCAATCCGGGTTGCCGGGGCCAAGCGAGATTCCGTAAAGGGTGCCCAGCGCCTCGGTCGTTGCGGCGGCTGGAGGTGTGGTCTCAGACAGGAAGTGTGGCGAAACAGTCATGATGGCTCCTTCGTCGCCGCAACGAGCCAGACCGGGTTTTCGGCGGCGAAGCGGTGCATCGCCAGGATGGGTTTGGTGCGTGCCGCCCACAGTTGGGTGGCGTGCCACGGGGCGTCGAGTGCGGTCATCGCCGCGGTGGCGGTAGCCAAGTTTTCCAGGGTCACGAAGGTGGCGACGAGCCGTCCGCCAGGGGCGATGCGTTGCCAACAGTAGGTCAGGAGTTCGGCCAGTTCGCCACCGGAGCCGCCGATGAAGACCGCGTTGGGGTCGGGGGCTTCCTCGAGCCCAGCGGGCGCTTTGGTGTGGCGAATCGTCCAGTTGGCCGCGTGAAAGCGGCGCGCGTTGGTCAGGGCGATCGCGACGTCGTCTGCGTTTTTTTCGAATGCCCATACCGCCCCTTCGGGGGTGAGGCGGGCCGCTTCGAGGCCGACGCTGCCCGACCCGGCGCCGATGTCCCAGACGGTGTCGTGTGGGGTGAGGGCAAGAAGCGCAAGCGCCACCGCGCGCACTTCCCGTTTGGTGATCAGCCCTTTTTCCGGTTGTCGTTGGGCGTAAGCGTCGTCGTCCCAGCCGAAAGCCGCTTCGGTGCCGGGGGTGGTGCTGGTCAAGATCGCGATGTGCGGGTGGGGAAACGCGGTTGCGGCAGCCTGCGACGGTTCGAGATCGCGCCACAGCGCTTCGCCGTCGAGCCCGATGCGCGCAGCGACGCTGATGCGGTACCGATGCGCCAGGGATAGCTCGGTGAGCGCACTGGCGATTTCGGTTGCGCCAGCACCGGGCGCCGTCAATGCGACGATCGGTGATCGGTTGTGCGCAGCCGCTACGAGCACGGGGCGCAACGGATGGTGGGGAGCGTTCTTCCACGACCACGGTTCGCGTACTTTGCCGTGCGCGGAGACGAGCGTGGCGTTGTGCCAGGGGATACCCAGACGCGCACAGGCCAGTTGGACCGAACTGCGCTCAGGCAGCACCGTGACCGCGTCGGGACCGAAGTGCGCAAGCAGTGCGGCCGCTGCGCCGTGAAAGAGGGGATCCCCCGTGGTCGCAACGACCACCCGTTCTCCTTGTGCGATCGCACGAGCGCACCGCTCTGGCAGTTGCGCGAGCCACGCTTCGAACGGTTCGAAACGGGCGTTGGGCGCAAACCGTTCGGCAAGCGGGGCAAACCCCTTCGCCCCGAAAACGAGGGTGGCCTGTGCCAGCGCGTCGGTGACTGCGGGCAGAAGCGGTTCTCCGGGTAGCCAGCCGATGACGGTCGGATTCATCGTTCCTCCCATTCTGCAAGCCACTGCGGCGCTGTGGATTCATCGATGCGCGCCACCGCATTGCCGGCAAAATCGACGGTTTGGATGGTGAGCCGCCGAGCCGACCCCGGCCAATATTTCGTTTTGAGCGTGTGCCAGGCGCGTGCAGCAAGCGCCGAGTGAAACGCGACGTCGAGGCCAAGTTCGGCCAATCGTTCTGCGGCAAAACGGGCCGTTTCGGCGGCGGCGATCTCAGCAACCAGGGCGGACGGCGCGCCGACGGCCCGCGCGCAGTCGGCAAGCAAGGTGCGATCTACCTCCCCTTTTCCGGCGTGGGTGACGGGCATTCCTTGCGCCATTTTGGTGAGTTTGCCGACCATCGCGCCGATGATCAGGTGGCGGATCCCGTTTTTGCGCGCGGCATCGAACGCGGTGCGGACGAAGTCCCCCATCTGGACGAACGCCGCTTCGGGCAGCTCCGGCCACAGCGCCATCATCGCCTTTTCGGTGCGCCCACCGGTGGTCAATACGACGGTGTCACACCCTTGGGCACGCGCAACCCCGATCGCTTGGACGACGCTTGCGCGAAACGCCGCGGTGGAGTATGGGCGAACGATGCCGGTAGTTCCCAGGATCGAAATGCCGCCCACGATTCCCAAACGCGGGTTGAGCGTGCGTTTGGCAAGCGTTTCGCCCCCAGGCACTGCGATGGTGACGAGAAGACCGTGGTCCGCGCAGTTCGGAAGTTCCGGCGTCAGGCAGACAGCGCGTTCGGGAAGGGGGGAAGTGGGTAGCGCGGCGCAGGTGGCTGGAGGTGCTGCACCCAACAGTTCGCTCAGATTCTCACACAAATTTTGCCGCGGCACCGGGTTGATCGCGGGTTCGCCCACGGGAAGACCAATGCCAGGGCGCGTGACGATGCCAACCCCTTCGCCAGCAGCCACGAAAAGGCCAGGGGCGGAGACCCAGGCAACGGTTGCGGTGATGGGCGCTTTGTCGGTGACGTCGGGGTCGTCTCCTGCGTCTTTGATCACGACCGCGGTGGCGCGTCCGTCGGGATAAAGGCGCTTTTCGTGGATGGGGAAGACGACGCGTTGCCCGTTGGGGAGCTTGGTTTCGATCGCATCCGGGATCGCGCCGGTGAGTAACCCTTGTGCCGCCGCACGCGCTGCTGCGGCGGCACACGCGCCGGTGGTGAATCCGGTGCGACCGCGGTGGGCGCGCCGCTTGGCGTTGGGATCTGCGTGGCCGGTCACAGCGAGCGATTCCTTCAGCGTTCCGAATCCGCCGTTTCCGCGAGCGCCATCAATGCGTGAAGTGCCGCAACCACCAACGTCGATCCCCCTTTGCGCCCGCGCACGACGATCCACGGGGCACGGTTGCTGGCAATCAGTGCCTCTTTCGATTCGGCGGCGGAGACGAACCCGACAGGCATACCCAGGACCACCGCCGGCTGTGCTTGCCCGGCTTCCATGAGTCGAACCACTTCGAGGAGCGCGGTGGGGGCGTTCCCGATCGCGACGACCGAACCGGCCAAGAGGCCCTGTTCGGCGGCACGGCGTATCGCCATCACCGCACGTGTGGTATTCGCCGCTTTTGCCGCGGCGATCACTTCGGGATCCGAGATGAACTCATGCACTTCGATGCCGAAGTGCTGTAGCCGAGGTTTCGAGAGCCCAACACGGATCATCTCGACGTCGACGATGAAGGAGGCGCCGCGCCGTATCGCTGCGATCGCGGCGGAGACCGCCTCGGGATGAAACTGCACAAGCCCGTTCATTTCGAAGTCGGCCGAGGCGTGGATCATGCGTCGCACCACGGGCCATTCGTGCGCAGGGTAGGCGTGGGCGCCCACTTCACGGTCGATGATCGCGAACGATTCGTGCTCGATTGCGGCACCTGCAGCGGTGAGTTGTTCGGTAACACGCGGAGTGGGTAACGGGTTCGTCATACTTGTTCCTGGAGTTGCTCAGTGTGGAAGTGGAGATCGGGGCCGTTTTCGTGATGGGGGTGGTCGTGGGGTTCGTGAACGCCACGGTGGTGGTGGAGATGGTGGTCGTGATGATCGTGGTGATGATGGCCAAGCCCGTGTGCGAGCGCAAATGTGCGGTATTTGCACCCGGTGCAGGCGAGCGTCGGCAGCGTTTCGTGCGGTTGGGTGAGGAGTCCGTCGAACCAGGCGGCGATCTCAGGGCGAAACCCGAGGTAATCACCAAGCGCCCACGCGACGGTGGGATATTGCCGCTCGAGACGCGCCACCTGCGCGCGGATCCGTTCGATCAAAACGCCGGTGAAGAGATAGACCGGCAGCACGATGATCTGGGTCATGCCCCAGGTGACGAAGCGCTGCGCAACCCGTTCCAGCCGCGGGTAGGTGACACCGGTGAAGGCGAGGTCGACCAGTTCGTGGTCGGTCGCTTCGAAAAGGCGTCGCGCGAGTTTCGCCAATTCGGCATTTGCCCCGGGGTCACTCGAACCGCGCCCCAATAGGATCACCCCTGTGGTCTGCGGATCGGGCATCGCCAGGCGGCGCATCGCACGCTTGCGTTCGCCTTGAAGCGCGGCAAAGAGTTCGTCGCCGGTTCCCACTTGCGGGGTGATGGTGAATGTGACGTCGGGAAAGGCGCGTGCGGCTTGGGCGACGGCTTGCGGGATCTCCATCTTGACGTGACCCGCGGCGTTGATGATGAGGGGGATTACCAAAACTGTCGCTGCCTCTGGGGCTGCCGCGCGTGCGGTTTGGGCAGCATGGGCCAACCCTTCGGGCAAAAGCACTTCGGCAAACTCGATGAAGCAGGTGAGGATGGTGTGGTGCGGATGGCGTTCGCGGGCGGCTGCGGCGAACTGCTCGACTTCATGGTTGCCTGCGGGTTCACGCGAACCGTGGCCGACGATGAGGACGACGGGGTTGGCGGAAGGGCTCACGACGCTCCTCCGTTGGGTTTTTCGGGTGCCTTGTCTGCACGACGAAAGCGGTGGGTGAAGGTTGGGTCGTAGAGCTTACTGCGGGGGGCAGCGTCCCATTGTCGCGCACCGAGCGCTGGCGAAACGATGATCATCGCTTGCGAGACGATCTTTGCGGCGCGGCAAGCGGTGCTGAGTTCGGACAAGGTGGTGCGGACGATCCGCTCTTGCGGCCATGACGCTTTGTGGACCACCAGCACCGGGCTCTCCGGCGCCCAGCCGGCGGCAAGGAAGGCGCGTTCGATTTCCCGCGTCAGTGTGATCGACAGAAAGAGACAGACCGTGGCTTGGTGCGCGGCGAGCGCCTCGAGCCGTTCGCGCGGCGGCATCGGGGTTCGTCCTTCCGCACGGGTCAAGATCACCGTCTGGGTGACCTCTGGCAGCGTGAGGGATTCGCCCGCTGCCGCGGCAGCGGCAAACGCCGACGAAACGCCTGGCACCGCGCGCCATGGGACACCTGCTGCGTCGAGCAGCCGCGCCATTTCGGTGAGTGCGCCGTAGAGCGTGGGATCCCCTGTTTGGAGCCGCACCACGGTAGCGTGGCGTTGCGCCCGTGTGGTCAGCCACTCGGCGATCGCCTCGAGCGTCATACCTTTCGAATCGGCAATTTCGGCCGACTGCGGTGCGTAGCGCGCGACCGCCTCATCGACGAGCGAACCGGCATAGAGCACCGCGCCGGCTTCACTGAGCAGCCGCTGCCCTTTGACGGTAATGAGTTCTGGGTCGCCAGGGCCCGCCCCGACGAACCAGACGGTGCCGGGGCAGGGGCTAAGCGGTGGCAAAGACACGGGGTGTTACCTACCAGTGCGCGACCGTTACGCGGCGCGATGCAGACGAGCGGTAAAGAGCGTGTCTTCGCCGAGCCACGGTTTGGCGTGTTTCGCTGCGGCAAGGAGCGCCAAATCGAGCGCCGGTTCGACCACCAAGACGCTCAAATAGGCAGCACCAAAGGTCGCGATCTGCTGCCACGCTTGTGCACCCAGTCCCAGGAAGGCCCAGAACGCGACCCACAGCACCACACCACCCTGGTAGGTGAGGGAAAGACGAAAGACGTCACGGTAGCGCAAATCGGTGTAGGGGGTTTGCGGCGCGATGGTCCGTTTCGCGACCGCCGCGACGGCAAAGAGCGGGACGAGAAGGGTGGTGACGTTCGCGAAATATTGCGGCAAATCGTACGGGGCGAAGAAGAGGCTCTGAACGAGCAACGCCGTGGCCAAACCGACCGCCGCCGGGGCAAGGCCAAAGAGCAAGAAGAGCGTGCTGCCCAAGATGAGGTGCACTTCGGAAACGCCCACCGCGGGGTGTGGCAGCAGTTCGAACGCCGCAAATGCGATCGCGAACGCACATGCGCTGCGCACCCAAAAGCGCAGGAGGTGTGCAAACGTTGGAACCACGCGTTCGGAAACGAACAGCGTCGTCCAGACAGAGCGCGCCGCGCCGAAGAGTGTGGCCGTGCCAGTGAGGTAGGAGAGGGCCATCTTGGCCCCGGTCAAGAGTCCAGGTTCGATATGCATCGTGCTTCCCTCCGAGCCATGCCGTTACGAAAATTCTGCGCTCGGGGGAAACAGCGAAACCGTGAATACGGAGTACGATGACGCTATCCCACGTGCCGTCACCCCGCGGCGCAGTTGGGTTTGCGCGTCACGATCGGTCTCCTGGCTTGCCGTCGCCCTGCCGCGACGCCTTCCCAGAGCGGTTGCTCCAGTGGCATCGTGTCGCGTCAGTCAGGCTCACAGTAGCGGGGGCTGCGCCGGATTTGCACCGGACTTCCCGTGTGGCCAATTGGCCACTATCGTCACGCGTGCGGTAATTATCAGGATTTGTCGTGTTGGAGTCAACACAAGCGTAGCACAGGAAGTCTCTTGACATCGAAAATGAGAACTACTATCATTGGCGTCATTGATCCGATCGGCGGCAGAGGAGAAGAAGTGATGAGTGGTTGCACGTTACAGCGGTTTGCGATGGGGGTATTCGTTACGGTCGCCTGTTTTTCGACAGTAACCGTTGTGCACGCAGAGCAGGGGATGGATGCGGTAAAGACGTATATGGTCGAGCATGCTACTCGAATGTTGGAAAACAGCAAAAAACTTTCAAATGCTGCCGAACGGTATTACCAAGCGAGCAAGGCCTCCCGTTTTGACTACGGAGCGCTTTGGCAAAAGGATCGTCCGAATATTGTCGGTTGGGTAAGTGAAATGAAAAAAGCGTGGTTATCCGCGCACAACAACTATGAAGAGGTGGAAGGGATCGTGGCAGGGATACCGACGTTGGCGCAATACGATTTGATTCTCGATGCGGGCAATCCTGGAAGTGAAAGCGAAGATGTTGCGCCGTACAACATCACGCTTCCCGACGGTACCGTTCTCGAACGACCAGGAAATCTCTTTCACAACCTGTTGGAGCCAGCACTTTGGGGGACGAAGAAAGAGAGTGTCGCACTCGAAGTCGATCTCGATGGCAATGGTAAAGTGGAATTGGGTGAGGTCATGCCCAAAGCCGACTTGCTGTTTGCGTTCGCCAAAGCGCATACCGAGTGGACACAAAAGATGCTCGACGATATCAAGGCTTGGCAACCGAATGAAAACGATCTCTTTACTGCAATGGTGACTATGGTGCCAACGGTCGGGGACTATTTCGGTGAATGGAAAGAGTCGAAGTATGTGACTGGTGCGATACCGATGTTCGTTGCGCAGAGTCGCTTGGTGGATGTCAAAGGGATCATGCACAGCACCAAGGTCATGTATTTTGAAGCGGCGTCGGCTCTGGTTCAGAAGATCGATCCTGTGTTGGACAAACAAATTCGTGGTGATTTTCTGGAATTGCTCAGCTTTATCGATGATGTCTATACGCAAGAGCAGGCAGGGGTTCGGTTTAAACCCGAACAGGTCGATGCGTTGGGTAGTGAAGCTCAAGAGATCGCTGATCGGATCGTTGCGCGGCTGACACAAGCGGCTAGCAAGCTCAACGTGAAACTTGCGATATGAAGGACGAGTTAAAAGAGGTTGGCGGGAGGCGCTCTTCATTGTTTCGCTTCCCGCAAGAGTACGCACTAGGGCGGGTGGTTCTGATTTTGATGGTTTTTTTACTCGTGACTGGTGCGTATTACTTTTTTCTGGGGTCCAGTAACTGGAATGTAGCCCAGGTGGCGCTGGGGGGGCATCTTGCTGCGGGCGTGTTGTTGTTCCCAGCCTTTTTTGCGTATCTGCGGCACCATTTGTCGTGGGGGCTTAGAATATCATCGCGCAATAAACGCTTTCGCTGTGTCGCATGGACTTTTCTTTTGCTTTTCGTTTTGGCTCTACTGAGTGGGCTTCTTAATGCCGTTCCCTTTTTTTTGTACTTGATCAACATCATTTGGTTTCCCAGTTTTCAAACATTTGATCTGGTGGCTACCGTCCATCTTTACAGTGGCCTTACGCTTCCGCTCTTGCTTTGGGGCCATTTGCGACTGACGGTACCTTTCGGAGTTGGTAAACCGTCCGATATCGTAAGTTATTTGGAACGGGCAGAGTTTGATCCGAAAAAGAGTGCCCCATGAAAACGAAGATTAGACGAATTTTCAAAGTCATCGGTTACAGTGCCCTATTGAGTGGTGCAGCGTTGGCTGGGATCCATTTTCTGCTCCCTGAACCGGAATCAGTTGATGTTGCCGTCGAGGATGTTCCCTTTTACCAATTGCCATGGGGAGAAAACCCTTTTTTCCCCAGCAATATGCGGACAGTCGGCGGTAATTTCATTAAACCAGATAAATTGCCGTCTGCTGCGACGTGCATCAAATGTCACGTCGACCAATTCGAAGAATGGGCAGTCTCCCTTCACAGCGTGAGCGACCGTGACGTGATCTACGACAAGACTGTGACGCACAACGAGCATTTCGATCGCAAATTGGGTGCCGAACGGGTTCGTTTTTGTGAGGGGTGCCATAGTCCCGGTCAAATGGCGATTGGGGGCGTGAATCGTGTCAGATCGGTTCTACCTTCCGACGCAGCTACTGAAGGACTGACCTGCGTCGTCTGTCACGCTGTAACGGAAGCCAACCCTGTTGCTGGAAATGGTGCCTTCACGCTCAACTTGGGTGAGGGACGTGACCACATGCATCATGCATTGATCATGGCTTCCCCTCGTGACCACGCACGAGCATTTGGCGCCAAAGCGACAAAGGCATTGATCACGCAGTCAGAGTTCTGCGGCGCCTGCCATACCGAGATCTACAATCCAGCAATGACCAAGGTGCAAGGGGTAGCGCATGTCCAAACCACCTTTGACGAGTGGAAAAAAAGTTGGTATGCCCAGCAAGGGGTGACGTGCCAGGACTGTCACATGAATTATGAACCTGTGGCATTCATCGAAAAGCTCAAAAAGGGGGAAATCACCAAACCAACGCGGTATAGCCATGCTTTCGTGGGAGCCAACTATCTGCTCGTGGAAACGAGTTTGGACTCTGACCTCTTTTTCTTGAGAGGAGGTGTACTCCCGGGGTTGACGGGGGAACGATATTTACAAATTCTTGAAAAACAGAAGCAACGGACACATGATTTTCTTCGGGCTGCGGCGGAAGTGGAGATTCGAGATGCTTTTCTTGCGCCGGGAAAGCAGGGGCGCATAGCCATAGCCGTCAAAAACGTCGGTGCAGGCCACAATCTTCCCACTGGGGTTGGGGATCAGAAACATATGTGGTTGGAGGTAACCGTGAAGGATGCCAATGGAAAAACGTGGCTCCACAGCGGCGCATTCGATGCGGATAAAGGGCAGATCGCTGCGGGATCAGTTGTTTGGGCTGAACGCTTCTTCGACGCCAACGGACAACGAATCATGGATCACCTTACGTTCAATACTGCACGTGTCGATTACACACGCCCATTTATCCCACCGCGTGGTGAGGATGTCGTTTTTTACGACATCGCATTGCCTCAACACGCACGACCACCTTTCCACATCACCGCGAAACTTTGGTATCGAGTCGCTTTCCAAGAATTCGTGGTGCAAATTCTCAAGACCACGACGACGATACCCCCGTTCCTCTTGGCTGAAACGGAGCGGCAATTCGCTCCTATCTCTGAGAGGGCAAACTGATGAAAGGGTGGTGTCGATGGTTAGTACTTTTGGGGTTCGCGTTCACGTTAAGTTCCGCTTCGGGGGCGTCGCTGTCACTTGGCGAAGCAGCTAACCGTTATCAGCACAATTTGGCTCGTGCTGAACGATACGTGATTTTGGGTAACCGAGAATTGGCCCGCCAGGCAACCATTGACGCCGTGCGGATTTTCAACGAAGTGTTGGCGCCAGCGCTGGCGCAAGAGGGTCCGTCCGAATCAGTGCTACTCCGGGATCAGCTGCGCCAACTGGCGAATGCCGTGGAAATGGGCGATTCGATTTCCGTGGCCATATTGCGTCAAAGATGTTGGATTGCTTTGTTGGATGCGAGTTTTAAACGCACACAACGTTACCTTGAACGCGGGTGGGTTGATGAAATCAGATGGTGGCTCGCTATCCGTGAATTTCCGCGAACCGGCAGCTCCACGATCGCAACGGAGGCCGTCGCGGCGTTGCAAAAAGGGACGTTGACGCCAGATGAAGCGAAACAGCGCATCATTGCCGATCTGCTTCAGACCTATGCGGGTGAATTACGCTACGCGATTGCCGAGACACAACGAACGTTAGCCGCAGGATATGCCCAGCGTGCAGCTAGCTGGGGAGCACGAATCGAGGGGTTGACGCAACTTTTGGCGCCAAACCTCAGAGATCGGCTGGGTAAAGAGAGGGCCGAAACGGTTCTGGACCAGAGCGAGAAATTGCTCGCCGCGATCGAGCGAGGTGCGCTCGAAGAAGCAACACAACGTTTGAATCGCTTCGATGCGTTGCTGGCTACGTATAGCCCTGTTGGACTGCCACCTGAAGAGATCGATCGGTTAGTTGGGTTACTGCTACGTTTTATCAAACTGATCGATTTCGACTACAACATTGGCGTGCGCAATGGTCAGATCGTGATCCCACTCGATTATCGTGAGGCAGTTGTGTTTCGCGATCGCGCTGAGCAGCTTTTGGGTAGCTTGCAGGGTGAAATGACGCCAGAAACGGTGGCACAGTTGCGCGCACTATTTGCCGAGATGAAAACAGTCATTTTGAACAAAGGAGACGGCGAGCGCATCACGACACTCAGTCACGAAGCCGCTGACTTGGTGCACAAGGCATTTGCTGCTGTGGAAGTGAAGCGCAACTGGCGTTCGGTTTTTCCTCTGTTATTCGAAACGTTGGACCAGATTCCCGAATTGGCGGCTGCGCAGCGGTGGGAAGAAGCGGAGATGAAGCGGCTTGAAGCGTATGCGTTCTTCGATCCCGATATCGAACAGTACCTCATGCCACGTGCGCCGTCGTTGGTGGTGGCGCTGGAACGATCGTTTTGGGAGGGCAGTGCCGATCGTCCTGGGCTGCAACGGCTCATCGCCGAACGAGCGGAGGCGCAACGGTTAAGGGAGCACATTGCAGCACTCAAAAAGGAGTTGAACGAAGGCAAAGCGCGCTTGAGCGCCCAAGCCAGTCCATTGGCAGTTTTGTTGCAGTCTCTGGCGATCATGATTCGAGAAGGTCTCGAAGCGGTTTTGGTGATTGGGGCGTTGCTCGGTGTTCTGAGAACGATGCAAGGAAACGAGTACACGCCCTACGTGTGGGGTGGGGTATCACTTGCCGTGCTCGCCAGTTTTGCGCTTTGGCTGCTTGCTGAACATATCGTTACCATAACGACGATGCAAAGAGAGTTGCTCGAAGGGGTCACCGCATTATTGGCTGCTGCAGTTTTGGTATATGTCACGCATTGGATTTTTCATAAGACTTATGTCGTGCAGTGGGTGCGTTTCGTTCAAACAAAGATCCAGCAGTCAGTGTCAGACGGTCATTTGTTTGCGGTAGGAATGCTCAGTTTTTTTGTCGTCTTCCGGGAAGGGTTCGAGACGGTACTTTTTTACGAAGCGCTGCTGCTCGATAGCCCTCCGTTTTGGGTGTTTTCCGGTTTTCTGATCGGTGTCGCGGGGACGATTTTCATCGCGTGGCTGCTATTGAAATTGGGTAGAAGGTTGCCTATCGAGAAGTTCTTTGCGGCGACCGGTATCTTGCTTATGATTCTTGCATTGGTGTTTACTGGTTTCGGAATGCGGGGACTGCAAACCGCAGGAGTTATCGAATCAACTCCTGTCCCTCATTTCCCGGAGTCGACTTTTCTGCAACTTTACTTGGGAATTTTCCCTACTTGGGAAAGCTTAATGGCGCAGGCAGCTCTTCTCTTGATGTTCCTAGTGGGGGTATTGGGAATCGTAGTTGTCGCCCGAAAAAACAGGGCAGCAACGCCCTCGTAGAGGTCGAAACCCCCAGCGTCTTCATGGTGAGTTAGGGTCGAGCAAAAACCGTGCGTCCGTGATTCCGGCTTGTGTGAGGGCCACCATCAATTGTGCCGCGGCTTCGAACGGCACCGTGCGTTCCACCGCAAGCAGCACCGGAGGTGGTGCGCTGGGTTGTGCACCGTCAACGAGCGCTGCCAACCGTTTTGGAAGTACCTCGCGGGGGAGCGGTTCGCCGTTCCAGAGCAGTGTTCCCGATGCGGTCAGTGCCAAAATGATCGCTTCTTGCGGTGGCGTTGCCGGTTCGGCATCGGCGTGGGGCAGTTTCGTACGGACCGCGTGCAAAAGGGCGGGAGCGGTGACGAGCAAGATCACGAGGAGCACCAGAAGCACATCGACGAGCGGGACGATATTGATCGTCGGGTTTGCCGTGATTCGGCGCTTTACGGTCAGGAACGGCAACGAGCGGTGCTTCATGGTGTTCGAGGAGGCTGTTCTTCGTTTTCCGCTAAGAGCAGCAGGTAGCAGGCGTGGGCAAAGGCCTCCAGCTCTGGGATCACCAAGCGGTTGGCGCGGCCGAAGAGGTTGTGGGCAATCGCCGCGGGGATCGCTACCGCCAGCCCCACCGCGGTCATGATGAGCGCCTCCCCAACCGGCCCGGCAACGGCGGCAAGCGACGCTTCGCCGGCGATCGCGATCGTGCTCAAAGCGTGGTAGATGCTCCAGACGGTACCGAAAAGGCCGATATAGGGGGCGGTGTTCGCCGCGGTGGCAAGAAGGGTCAGGCCCCACTCCTGCTCGGCCACTTCGCGTTCGAGCTGTGTTTGCAACGCCCGGTAGAGCCATTCGCTGCGGTGGAGCATCGCCCGGTGGCTGGCGGTACGCCAGGCGTCGAGCGCCGCGTGCGCCAGCCGCCCGTAAGGGTGATGCGTCGCCTCGCGCGGCGCAACCAGCGCGCTCAGCGCCGCGTGGCTGTCGACTTCGGCAAAAGCAGCGCGAAACGCGCGAACGAACGGCCGCTCGCGTGTGGCCAGCCAGAGCCGCGCGCCGATGATCGCTACGGTTGCAAAGAAGAGGAGCACGAGAACGATTAAAACTATCCACCCCACGGCATCGAGGCGGGCGAAAAAGGGGTGCGCAAAAAAGGCAAGCGGCATGAACGGTTCGCTCACGATGTTACCCGGAGTGTAACTGGAAACGAAAGGGTTGCCAGACGGTCACAGTCCGATCCTGAGATGCTCTCGGCAGGGCGCAGCGCCATTGGCGCACCGCTTTCAACGCGGCGGCGGTAAGCGCGGGATGGTCGGTGGAGGAGCGTTCTCGGTCGATCTCGGCGGCAACGATCGTTCCCGCCCCGGTGAGGGTCACGCGCAGGGTGACTACCCCCTCTATTCCGAGCCGCCGCGCCACGAGCGGGTAGGGAGGGGGCGGGCGATGGGTGCAAAAGACTTTGAGCTCAGCGTTTGCTGGCTCGGGGGGCGTTGGCGCGGGTGCTGCAGGAGAGGGCGCTGCCAGAGGTGCTGCTGCTGCTGCCGCAGGATCGTTCCCGTGGGTTGCGGCAGCAGGGTGGGCTTCCAGCGTAGCTGAGGGGGTTGGCTCGGCAGCCGTCTCCGCGTCGGCCGGTGGCGCTTTCTTGGAGGGAATGGGGGGGACAAGTGCAGAAGTGGCGATCGATGACGTCTGACGCGCCACCACCGGCTGTTCGACAGGGCGCGCGGGTTGCTCTTTTCGCGGCGGACGTTCCCGGCGATTGGCGGGTTTCGGGAACGTGTTGGGTGTAAGGGGAGCAGCAACTTGGGTTTTCGCGACCGGTTCAGGGGCTGCGTTTGGCATGGGTTCGGATGCAGGGGTTGCGGTAGGTTCAGGTGCAGGTTCGGGCGTCGGTTCAGATGCAGGACGGGACGCGGCGGACGCGCCATTTTGGTTTGTTACGGCAGATTCGGTCGTAGGCCCTGGTGCAGGGGCAGTAACCCAACCGACGGAAAGCGTTACGGCACGGGGCGGAGCCAGGGGGGTTGGGGTAGGAGCAAGCGCGCCCGCAGAAAGCGCCGCCCCGCCTACGAGCGATAGGCTGAGGAGCGCCCCTGCGGTTCGCTGTCGGTTGTGCCATGCGGTCATGGGATGAAGCATACCATCGGCATGCGCTGCCTGTGCGTGTTCAGAAGCGCACGCGCAAACCTGTCCATATGGTGCGACCAGGGCCAGGGACTGGGGTACCCCACTGCGGCACGTTGGGGGGCGTCGGGTTGGTCATCGTCGTCCCTTGACCAATGTAGGCGCCGCCAAGCGGGTGGGCGTAAGAGCGGTCGAACACGTTGTCGATGCCGAAATGCCACGTCACGGCGTTGGAGAGCGTCAGGCTCCCTTGCCAGTGAAGCAGCGCGTAGCCCGCTGTCGGAATTTCGTTGCGTATGCGGTTGGTCCGCGATTTGCGTTCGACCGCTTCGACGATGAAACGCTGTTGCCACTGCCCACGCGTCTGGTCAAGCGTGAGCTTGACGTTGCGCGGCATCACCCCGTAGAGGTTGTCGCCCGTTTCGGTATTGCTGCCGCGGCTACACGCGAGCGTTGCGGCAAACGCCCAAGCGCCCCAGCCGTTGCGGGCAAGGGGCCCGCGTAGCGTCAACTCATGCCCGTAGAGCTTCGCCCGTTGGTTCATATATTTGAGTACCGTGAACCGGTTGGTGACGGGGGTGGCGCGGGGGGCGTTGGCGGTGGCGTCCCACTGCACGGCGTCGATGTAGTCTTCGATCACGGTGAGGTAGGGGCGCCACTCGATGCGCCACCCTTGGTCGCTTGCTTGCCAAGCCAGGCGTGCTGCAGCAGTGTAGGCCTGCTCCGGCTTCAGATCGAGGTTGCCGATGTAGCCGTTACCGTCGCCGACGAAATTGTTCATGAGCGCCGCCATTTGCCAGGTGCTCCACGGGTAGCGCTCATAGAGGCTCGGTGCGCGGCTCTGATGCGCCAGGTCGAGCACTGCGCTCCATTCCGGCGAGAGTTGCCAACTGTTGGACCAAACCAGGTTCCAGAGGGTGTCGCTGCGGGAGCGGTCGCTCGTATTGAACGCGGTGCTGTCGCGCAGTTGATAAGTGAAGCCTGGCGCGGTGCCGTCGCTGTTGGCGTAACCGTGTACCGGATCGGCGTCGGTGGTGACGCGCTCGACGCGCACCCCGAGCGTGGTGTGCCACGTGGGCGAGAGGGCGCGTTCCCATTCGGTGAAGAGCGCGGTCCGTTCCCGCACACCGTTGCGGATGTTCCAGAAGGTGTCGGGCCACATCCCACCACCCGAAGGGGGCCACCAGTCGTCCAGGGTGTAGCGGTTCCACTCTCCGCCCACGCGCACGAGTGACGCATCATCGAGTGCGACCGTTGCTTTGATCTTCGCGCCGTCGGTGGTGCTCGAGGCGTACATCGGCATTCCAGCGGCGCAGGTCGGGCCGAGGGGGGCGCACGGGGAACCGTCAAACGCCGTCGGGCCACCGGACGCCATCCCGTACCAGTAGCGTTTGTCTGCGCCGAAATCCATGAAGTGGTCGACCGTTTCATGGTAGAGCCGTGCTTCGAGCTCTCCCCAGGCGAAACGGCCGCGGTAGGTCAACGCGGCACGCTTCTCCTCGTTGTCCAAAAGATCCATCCGTTGGTTGGGGTAGAACTGGTAGGGTTGCTGCTGCAGCCCCACTTCGGCACGTACCTCGTGTTCGCCGCTCTTCCAGCCGAAATCGACGGCGTGGTTGCGAACCTGGTAGGCGGTGGAGCCGATTGCGTCGGTATCCAAGGTGTGGCCAAGCCGTCCGGTAAAGCGGTAGTTTTTGAAGGGGCCGCCAGCGCGCAGGTTGTCGCTTTCGGCAAAACTGCCCTGGTATTGTGCTGCGAAGGTCTCGGTGCCGTACCAGGCGGCGAAGTCGGCCGCTTTGCCGTTGCCGTTGCTGCGGTAGGTGGCGCCCGCTTCGCCACCACGAACGGGCGTTGAGTCGCTCGCGAATGGCGCTTTGCGCCGTTCCACCACCACCGCGCCGCCGATCGCGTCGCCACCCACCGAAACGGGGGTGACGCTCGGGTAGAGGGTGAGCTGTTCGATGCTCGTTGGCGCGATATAAGAGAGCGGCGTATTCATATGGTTGGGGCAGGTTGCGGTGAGATCCGCACCGTCGATCGTTACCCGCAGCCGTTCGTCGGCCAGTCCGCGCACCACCGGTAGCGGCGAAAGGGCTCCGCCAGCCAGGATTGAGCCGCCAGGTAATTCGCGGAAAAGCGCTGCGGTGGTCTGATACCGAGCGCGCAGCGAACGGATTGTTTCCGGGGTCAAGGCGAGCGCGTTGCCGCCGTCTTCGATCGCCTTGTCCGTGACCGTGATCGCAGGAAGCGTCTGTTGGGCTGCAGCAGGCAGAGAGACCGCTGCTAAGAAGGTGATAATGAGGTGCCTACGCATCAATGCGCTCCAGTAATCGAATTGCAGTGCGATATTGTGAGAAGAGCGCCGAACGCAAGCAATTGACAGCGATCAACTCGTTTGTTGCTGTTTGTTGATTCTGGTCAATGTCGCATCTCGATCGCTTCGGCTATACTTGAACCATGAATCGTCGAAACGCTGCGCTGTTGGTTGCCCTGTGGTGGTGCCTGACTGCGTTCTTCCCACTGGTGTCGTGGGAAGTGCAGGCGCAACACGTTTCTGCCGACGGCTGCCTCTTGGTCGGTGACGATTCTGGTGCGGCGATCGGGGTGCCATCGCGAATCCCCAGCGCCGCACACGACCATCACGATCCTTTCGCGGCGTGCGGATACTGTCTTCTTGCAACGACCCACCCAGGCATTGCGTCGCCATGGGTCGCGCCATGGGGGAGGGTTGTCACCGTCGCGACGCTGCCTGTCGCCTTTTATTTCGTTTTTGTCGATGCGATCGCGCATCGCCTCCCCCCGGTGCGCGCGCCACCCCGTTGATACTGCGATCGTTGAGGTTGTCGTGGAGTCATCGTATCAGCGGAGTACGCAATGGGACGTTTCTTCGTCACGTGCCGCCGTATCGTATGGGTGGTCTGTGCGGTAGTGCTTACTGCCTGTTCGGATCGACCGGCGTTTCACGCCCAAGAGATCACAGGTGCCGAATTCGGGCGTGATTTCGCGTTGCCGGATACCGAAGGGAAGGTGCGCCGCCTTGCCGATTTTCGCGGTGAGGTGGTGGCGCTCTATTTCGGTTTCATTCAATGTCCGGACGTCTGCCCAACGGCGCTTGCGCGTGCCGTCGAGGTGAAACGCCTTTTGGGCGCGCAGGGCGAACGCTTTCGCGTGGTGTTCGTGACTGTCGATCCCGAACGCGACACACCGGAGGTGGTTCGTGCGTACCTGAATGCGTTCGATCCGGCGTTCGTCGGGTTGATTCCGCCCGATGCAGCAACGCTCGAAGCCACCGCCAAGGCGTTCCGTGTTTTTTACCGCAAGGTGCCTACGGGTGCGAGTTATACGATGGACCACACGGCAACCACGTTCGTTTACGACCCGAAAGGGAAATTGCGCTTGGCCGTGCCGCATGCGATGGGTGCGAAGGAGTTCGCTGAGGACGTCGCGCGGTTGTTGGCCGAGGCGCCGTGAGTGACGATTGGGTGGGTGTGCAAACCCTACCCGGAACGAGGAAAGGATTTGCCGTGGAAATGACACGTTTTGTGGTTCGCCGTAATCTGTTGGCTTGGCTGGTGGTTGGCGCAGTGGCTGGGGTGACCGCCACGGCACACGCACAAGCGCCGGTGACGATAACCGACCCGTGGGTACGGGCAACGGTACCTGGTCAGAAAGCCACCGGCGCGTTCCTGCAAATCACCGCGCACGAAGCGGTGACGCTGGTGGGCGGCAAGACACCGGTTGCCCCGGTGGTGGAGATCCACGAAATGAAGATGGTAGGCGACCGCATGCAGATGCGCGCGCTCCCCAATGGCTTGGCGATTGGAGCTGGGCAGACGGTTGCGCTCGAGCCCGGTGGTTACCACGTGATGTTGATCGATTTGCCGAAAGCGGTCGAGGTGGGGCAGAAGGTTCCCCTGACCTTGACGTTCACCACGGCCAACGGAGAGCGATTGGACGTCGATATCGAGGCGGAAGTCCGCCCGCTGGGGCGGATGGGGCGCCCGATGTCGCACGGAGGGCTTGGCCATGGGTCTCAGCGTTGAAGCGCTTCTTGGGGGGTCGGTCGAGTCGGTCGCAGCTGGCATACCCGCTCATCCTTCGCAGCAGAAGGAGACGCACGCTACGCGCCACGTCGAACGCGGCGTGCCTCTTTGGGCCGCGAAGCACGCTGGCCCGACGTGGCGCGTCGAGCGGGGAATCGTTGCGCTCTTTCAGCCCGACGATGGTCGTCTGAGTACTGCCGAGCGGTTCGTGATGCTTGCTTACGGTGGTGACCTCATCGGGGTGGAGGCGCAACTCTTCGGCACGTATGCGTTCGATGCGGTTGCGCTCACCCGTACGGTGCTCACCTCGTGGAGCGCGGCACCGCTGCTACCGACGCACTATTTGCGCCAGGCCGAACGGGCGCACGAAGGGGCGCTCTTGCGCTCAGGTTCGGCGCTCGCGCGGCTCCAACGGTTGCGCAGGCTGCTCGACCGTGCTGCACCGGGGGCGCCGTGGCCAAGGCTGCGCGACATCGCCGCGATCACTGGGTTGCAGGTGGAGACGGTCTCGCGCCTCCTGTCACGAGAGCGTGGTAGGATTGTCGCTTCGTGTTCGTGACCGGATTTCCCCGACGATGGCAGACGCACCCGAACGGGCGCTGGCAACGCCAGCGCCCACGCAAACCGATGCAACCGAAGCGCGCCACCAGGCGCGGATGGCGCGCAAAAAAGCGGTAATCGACCAGAAGATCGCTGCGGCGAAAACCGAACGCGGTGTGGTGTTGGTCCATACGGGGCCAGGCAAAGGGAAATCGACCGCGGCGTTTGGGTTGCTGGCGCGGGCGCTCGGTCATGGCTTGCGTGCCGTCGTCGTGCAGTTCGTGAAGGGGCGAAGCGACACGGGCGAAGAGGCCTTTTTCCGGCGGCAGGCGAACGTCACTTGGGTGGTGAGCGGCGAAGGGTTTACCTGGGAGACGCAGAGTCGAGCGCGCGATGTCGCGGCGGCGGAAGCAGGGTGGCGCGCCGCGGAGACGGCGCTAGCGGACCCTACGGTTGGTCTCGTGGTGCTCGACGAACTCAATATCGTGCTGAAGTACCGCTACCTGCCGCTCGAGCGGGTGTTGACGGCGCTCGCCAACCGTCCGGCGATGCAGCACGTGGTGATCACGGGGCGCGGCGCGCCGCCGGAACTGCTCGCCGCTGCCGATACGGTGACCGAGATGCGGCTCGTGAAGCATGCGTTTCAGGCGGGCGTTGCCGCGATGCCGGGGGTGGAGTTTTGATCGCTTCGTTGCTTGCTGCCCCAGCGTCGGGGCAGGGGAAGACGGTGGTAACCGCGGCGCTTGCGCGCGCGCACCGCAAGCTGGGGCGACGTGTGCGGCTCTTCAAGTGCGGTCCCGATTTTCTCGATCCGATGGTGCTCGCTGCGGCCTCAGACGCGCCGGTGGAGAACGTCGACCTTGCGATGTGTGGGCTCGACGATGCGCGCTGGCGGTTGGCGCGTGCGGCTCGGGATGCCGACGTGGTGCTCGTCGAAGGGGTGATGGGCCTGTTCGACGGCGATCCGTCGGCGGCCGAACTGGCAAAACGCCTCGGATTGCCGGTGTTGCTGCTCATCGACGCAGGCAAGATGGCGCAGACCTTTGCGGCGATCGCGCACGGGTTGGCGTCGTTCGACCCCGAATTGCACGTTTGGGGGGTCGTGGCGAATCGTGTCGCGGGGGCGCGTCACGCGGCAATGCTCAGCGAACGGTTGCCGTCTGGGCTGGCATTCGTCGGCGCGTTGCCTAAGCGATCCGAGGCGCAGTTGCCCGAACGCCATCTGGGGCTTTTCCAGGCTGCTGAGATCGCCGACCTCGACGCGCGGCTCGACGCATTGGCCGACGCGATTCTGCCGTGGGTTGCCGACGCTCCCTGGCCTGAGGTTGATTTGCCGGATGCGCCTGCACCGAACCTGCCGCCGCTGCTTGCGGGCAAGCGCATCGCGGTGGCAGAGGACGCGGCGTTTTCGTTCCTCTACCCAGCGAACCGCGAATGTCTTGAAGCACTGGGGGCAACGCTCATCCCGTTTTCCCCCGTTGCCAATGAGGCTGTGCCATCGGCTGCCGACGCCGTCTGGCTCCCCGGGGGGTACCCCGAGCGTTTCGCAGCGGAGCTGGCGGCAGCAGAGCGGTTTCGCATGAGCCTTCGCGCCGCCCATGCTGCTGGGGTTCCGATCCTTGCCGAATGTGGCGGGATGGTGGCGGTGGCGACCACGCTCGAAACGCTCGATGGGCAGCGATATCCGATGGCTGGATTGCTCCCGGGGCATGTCGTGATGCAGTCGCGCCTTGCGGCATTGGGCGGGCAGCGGCTGGTGCTGCCGGAAGGGACCCTCACAGGCCACACCTTTCACTATTCCCGTTGGGAAACGCCACCGCAGACGCCGTGGCGCTTCGCGGAATATCACCCCCCACGGGACAAGGGAGCGCACGGCGAAGCGATCTACCGGGTGGAGTCATTGACGGCAAGCTACGTCCACTGGTATTTCCCTTCGGCACCTGCCGTGATCGCCGCCTGGTTGGGTGGCAAGCCGGAGTGAGCGGTGCGCTTGCCGGTCGATCGCGTCCTCGATTCCCCCCATGCCGACGCACGCCCGTCCGACGCCGTGGTGACGCTCGCGGTGATCCATGCGATCAGCCTGCCGCCGGGCCACTTTGCCGGAGACGCGATCGAGCGCTTTTTCCTCGGCAGACTCGACCCAGACGCGCACCCGTTTTTTCGCACGATTGTCGGGCTTCGCGTCTCGGCGCATTACCTGATTCGACGCGATGGTACGACCATCGCGTTCGTCCCGCCCGAACGACGGGCGTGGCACGCGGGAGTTTCCCGCTGGCGCGGGCGCGATCGGTGTAACGACTTTTCGATCGGGATCGAGCTCGAAGGCGACGACAGCACGCCGTTTGCGCGGGCGCAGTACGATCGCCTCGCCACATTGCTGACGGCGCTGCGTCACCGTTTCCCGCACATGGTCGACCTCGCGGGCCATTGCGATATCGCGCCCGGTCGTAAAACCGATCCCGGGCCGCTTTTCTCATGGGCGGCACTCGCTGAGCGCTTGTACCCTACCGGCCTATCCTGGCACTTTCCCCACACGTGATCGCAGCGGTGTCGCAGATTCGCCACAACCTTATCCGCTTTCTGCTTGTTTTTGCGTAATTTTTCTTGAAACGTCAAGCTTTTGGCGCTATCCTAGCGACACCCCCAAAGAGAAGACACTGCCGCTGGGCGTTTGCCTAAAGCGGTGGGAATTTCTTCGCCCGACACGAGTCGGGTGGTCGAAAAAAAAGGAGTCACACAATGAGATGGGTACAGTGGTTTGGTCAGGCGGCCGCCCTGACTTTTTTTTCCGGGCTGCTTTATGTTGCCCATCACGATCCTCGTCCGCTCTTGACCTGGTCGATCGAACCGGTGAACGCCGCCAATTTGCCTGCGCTTCCGCCGGCGTTCGTCGGATACCAAGGCGAGGATCGTCCGCTGGCGATTCCCGCGAACGCAGAGGGTCGTTCCAGGGTCGCGGTAACGCAAGGCGACGATCGCGCCGAATTCGGTGCCCAAACCTCGTTGCAGATCTATTCGCTCACGGAAAGTACCCCCGAACTCAGAAAATTGCGCCGTTTCGTCGCGAAACGCTACGATACGCCGGAGCAGCAATTGGTGCGCTGGTTCAAGGCGATCGAGACCGAAGCGCGCCGTTATGGCTTCGATCCGCTGCTGATCGTCGCGATGATCGCGGTCGAATCGGGGTTCGACCCGAAAGCGAAGAGCGATCAAGGGGCATTGGGCCTGATGCAGGTGATCCCCAAGTGGCACCTGGACAAGATCGATGCGCGTGTCGATGGCGAGCCGCAAGCGGACCACCTCTTTAATCCCGAAGTCAATATCGCGGTGGGGATCGAAGTGTTGGCCGAAGGGTTGCAGCGTTTCGGTTCGTTGGAATTGGCGCTGCAGTACTACAACGGGAGTTTGAAAGATCCACAAAAGCGCTACAGCAAAAAGGTGTTGGCGCGCTATCGGCAATTACAGCGTGTGGCTGGGCTCGAAGGTGCGCGCGTTGCGGTTTTGCCCGGCACCGACGATACCCGCTGAGGTCCGGCGAAACACCACGACATGGCGGGTGTCGAGCCGTACGCCGATCGCGCTCTCGAGCGGCAAGGGATCGTGGCTGGGGTGATCCATGAGGACGATGGCGCCGCTTGCGAGCCGCAAGGTATAGCGGATGATCGAACCGCGAAAGACCGCATGGATCGGGCGCGCGATCACCGGGCTCGCTTCGTCGTGCACGAGGTCGTCTGGGCGCAGCAGCACGTCGACCGCATCCCCCGGCGAAAGGGTGGTATCGGTGAGGCACGGTAACGTGCCCAGTTCGGTGCGCACCTGTCGTCGCGCTTCGAAGGTTCCGGGTAAAAACGCCCCCTCGCCGACGAATTCGGCAACGAAGCGGTTCTGGGGTTGATGGTAGAGTCCATACGGGGTATCCCATTGGACCAGTTGGCCGTTTGTGACCACGCCCAAACGGTCGGCGATCGCAAATGCCTCGAACTGGTCGTGGGTGACGAGGAGTGCCGTTACCGCTTCGTGTTTGAGGATGCGGCGCACTTCCATCGCCAAGCGTTCGCGGAGCATCGAATCGAGGTTAGAGAACGGCTCATCCAAGAGCAGAAGCCGAGGCCGTGGCGCCAGCGCCCGCGCCAGCGCCACGCGTTGCTGCTGCCCCCCAGAGAGTTCATGGGGATACTTGTGCGCGGCGGCGCCGAGATCGATCAGGCTGAGAAGCGCTTGGACCCGCGCCTTGCGTTCTTCCGTACGCCAATGCCTCAACCCGAACGCAATGTTTTCGGCCACCGTCAAGTGCGGGAAAAGCGCATGGTCCTGAAATACCATGCCCACCCGGCGGCGGTGGGGTTCGAGCGCGCGGCGGGCATCGGCAACGGGCGTGCCGTCGATTGCGATCGTCCCTGCGTCCGGGGTATCGAACCCCGCGATCAGCCGCAGCACCGTCGTCTTGCCGCTTCCGCTCGGCCCCAGCAGGCAGCCGATCATGCCCGCATCGAGCGTCAGCGAGAAATCGCGCAGAACCGTATGGGTGCCAAATCGCTTCGTGACCTGCTCCAGTGTCAGCATGGTGTTTCCCGAGTGTGTGCCGAGGTGGGATGGGTGACCTCTTTGGCAAGGAACCAGGCGGGAAGGGTGCCCGCCAACGTCACCGCCAATGCCGGAAGTGCCGCCTCTTTCCAACGCCCGTCGTTGGTCAATTCGAAAATTCGGGTAGCGAGCGTCTCCCAACCGAATGGGCGGGTCATGAGGGTGATCGGCAACTCTTTCAAGATATCGATGAAGACGAGTGCCGCTGCGGCGAACAGCGCCGGCCGCAGCAACGGAAGGTGGATCCGGCGCAGAACGCCGTATTGGGTTTCGCCCAAACTGTGCGCCGCTTCGTCCATCCGCGGCGTGACCCGTGCCAGCGCCGTCTGGATGGGGCCGAACGCGACCACCAAAAAGCGGATTGTGTACGCGATGAGCATCGTCACGACCGTCCCGCCCAGAATGGGCGGCCAGTGGGCATCGAACCACCGGCCCAGCGCGACCCACGCGTGATCGACCGCGCTGGTGACCGCGACGACGCCCACCGCCAGAACCGCACCCGGCAGCGCATAGCCCACGGTGGCGATGCGAACTGCGGTGTGCATGAGCGGGCGACCATCGAGCCGCTGCGCGTAGGCAAGGAGCACCGCGAGCAACACGGTAACGAATGCGCCACTACCGCCCAGCAAGAGCGAATTGGCGAAAAAGTGCCAGTAACGGCTCGTCAACGCGTCCCGCCCCAGTGTCCACGCCCAAACGCCGAGTTGCGCAACGGGCAAGAGGAGCGCGACCGCCAACACCACGGTGCAGACGAGCGTTGCGCTCCAGGCGGGGAGTGGTGCGAGCCGTGTCGGGGTGAGTGGCTGACTGCGGCCCGTGGTGGTGAAACGCGCCCGCTTGCGCGCCCACTGTTCGAAGAGCAGCGCCAGAACCGCCAAAAACGCGAGGAGCGCGGCGATCTGCATCGCAGTCGGTAAGGAAAAGAGCGCATACCACGCCTTGTAGATCCCGACGCTCAACGTTTCGACGCCGAAAAGTGCCACCACCCCGAAATCGGCGAGCACTTCGAACGCAACGAGTGCGCACCCCGCGACGATTGCCGGGCGAGCAAGCGGGACGGCGACACGCCAAAAGGCTTGTCGTCGGGTGAGCCCCAACGCTTGTCCTACCTCCAACGCCCGCGCGCTGGTAGTCACGAACGCGACGCGCGCTGCCAAATAGACGTACGGATAGAGCGCGAACGCAAGGACCCAGGCCGCGCCCCACAGTGTCCGCACTTGCGGCAAAGGGAGGTCCCAGCGGCGCAGGAAGCCGGCGACACTCCCGGTGACGTCGAACCAGGCAAGATAGACGAAGCCGAGCACGTACGCGGGCATGGCAAGGGGCAACAAAAGCGCCCAGCGAAAAAGCGTTACGCCGGGAAAGCGGTACGCCGTGGTGAGCCACGCCAGCCCCACCCCCAACCCGAACGCCAAGAGCAAGACGACGAGCAGCAACTGCGCCGTCTCTAGGAGTTGTGTCGGTAAGAGATAGGTGGTGAGATGGTGCCACACGTCAGAATCGATCGCGCGAAACGACGCGACGATCGCAACGAGCGGTGCAGCGGCAAGGGCAACGAGCCCCGCCACCACGACGTGCCAAAAAGCGAAACGGGGCACACCTGCGGGTGTGCCCGTCACGGCAAAGCGTTTCAACGTGTGCAAGTGACCGATTAGCGCCAGCCAGCGCGATCCATCAATTGTACCGCTGCGCGCTGCAATTCACCCGCTTTGCTGAGCGGCGTCTGGCTCGCTTGGAAAGTACCCCAGCGGGCGACGACGGGGCTCACCGGTGTGCCTTCCACCACCGGGTATTCGTGGTTCTGCTCGGCAAAGATCTTTTGCGCGTCAGAGGTAACCAACCACTCGATGAACCGTTTCGCCAGTTCCGGGTGTTTGGCGTGTTTCGTCACGCCAACCCCTGAGACATTGACATGCACGCCGCGATCCTGTTGATTGGTCCATACCGGCACCACGGGGAATTGTGGGTTTTTGGCGACCAAGCGTCCCAGGTAGTAGGTGTTGGTGATACCGACATCGCAGATTCCTTGCGCGATCGCTTCCAGGACGGCCGTGTCGTTGGGGAAGGGGAGCGTGGCAAGGTTCGCGACCCACCCTTTGACGATCGCTTCGGTCTTGGCTTCACCCAGATCGGCGATCATCGTCGCGACCAACGACTGGTTGTAGACGTTTTTCGACGTGCGCAGGCACAAACGCCCTTTCCATTTCGGGTCGGCCAAATCCTCATAGCGCGCGATTTCGTCGGCGCGGACGCGCTCGACGTGGCGCATCACGGTGCGGGCGCGCAGGCTCACGCCAAACCAGTGGTTGTCTGCATCGCGCAGATGGGCGGGAATTTTTTGCAAGACGACGTCGCTGGTAAGCGGTTGCAGCACGCCAGATCTCTTCGCAAGCCACAGGTTGCCCGCGTCGACGGTGATCAAGACGTCGGCTGGTGTGTTTTCGCCTTCGGCTTTGAGCCGTTCGATCAACGCGCCGTCTTTGTCCGTGGTAAAGCGGACGGTGATGCCAGTGGCTTTGGTGAACGCATCGAACACCGGTTGGATCAACTGTTCGTTGCGCGACGTATAGACGGTAAGCGTCTCGGCCGCAACGGTTGCCGAAACGGGCGCAGCGATCAGCGCTGCGGTGAGTGCGGTCAGAAACGTTCGGCGTTGCATTGCTGTGGGCTCCTGTGATGTTGAAGACACGCGCCATGATAAAACAAACAAGAATCGTTTGCAATAACTTCCGAGAAATTTTGTGCGCAGCAAAGACGCCGAAAGAGAGGCGTAAGTTTCCCGCTCAGCCGACAGTGAGCAGGCGCGCGATCCGAACGCACGCTTCGGCGATGCGATCGGCGTCGGTGGTGTAAGCAAAGCGCAGGTAGCGGTGGGCGTTGTGTTCGCCGAAATCGCGCCCCGGGGTCACCGCGACGTACGCTTCTTCCACGTCAACCCCTGGTAGATTTCATCCAGGATCAGCACGCCGTAATGGGCACGGACCACGTCGGCAAGCGCGGCAGCCTGCGCGGGGGTGATCATCGTACCCGTGGGATTGCTGGGAGAGGCGAGAAGCAGTCCACGGGTGCGCGGCGTCCAAGCCTCGGCAACGGCCTGCGGCGTCGGTTGGAACGCTGTTTCGGGATGCACGGGGAGCAACCGAGCGTGCCCTTCGAAGAGGCGGATCAGATGGCGGTTGCAGGGGTAAGAGGGGTCGGGCAGCAGCCATTCGTCCCCCGGATGGGTGGTGAGCGCCAAGGCCAACGTCAGCGCAGCCGACGCGCCCGCGGTGACGACGATCTGTTCTGGGGTAACCGCCGCCCCCAACCGTTCGGTGTAATCATGGGCGATCGCTTCGCGCAGCTCGGGAAGGCCTGCGGCATTGGTGTAGGGGACACGCCCCGATCGTAGAAACCGTTCAGCTGCGGCGACGATCGGTTCCGGTGTGGGGAAGTCCGGTTCGCCCACCTCCATGTGGATCACGTCGTGACCGGCGCGTTCGAGCGCGTGCGCGCGGCGCAGCAGTTCCATGACATGAAAAGGGGCGATTTCCGCAACCCGTGGGGCGAGCGTCCAGGAGGGCATCGTTTCCTACTCACGTTGTCAGACAAGCGGCAATGTTTTATCATGTTCGCCAGCGATTGGCTAGAGGATGCGTGCAGATGGCGATGATGCAGGTCATACGGCGTGTGGCCGCGGGATTTCTCTTGGGTATGTGGTTGTCGTTCGCCCATGCCGCAGGCCCAGGGGTGCGGTCGGAAGCCTATCTGGCGGTCGACGCCCAGACGCTCGCGGTGTTGGCGCAGCACGGGAATCCAGAAGAGCCGCGGCCCATTGCGTCGATCACCAAGCTCTTGACGGCGCTCGTGGTGCTCGACGCCCAGCAACCGTTGGACGAGCGGATCACGATCACCCACGCCGATTACGACCGGATCAAGGGAACGCGATCCCCGTTGTCTGCGGGAACGCAGCTCACCCGCAGCGAAGCGCTCAAAGTGGCGCTGATGGCTTCCGACAACCGCGCCGCAATGGCGCTTGCGCGCCATTATCCTGGCGGACCAGAGGCGTTCGTACGCGCGATGAACGTCAAAGCCAAGATGCTTGGCATGCGCCACAGCCGCTTCGTCGATCCGGCGGGGTTGTCCCCGGAGAATGTCGCCTCCATGAACGATCTGGTGCGCCTAGTGCGTGCCGCCTACCAGCACCCGTTGATCCGCGACTATTCGACGCAAGAGGAAACCGTGGTGCGAACCCGAAGCGGTTTGGTGCGGTTTCGTTCCACCAATGCGTTGGTGCGCAACGACTCCATGCCCGTTGCGCTGCAAAAGACGGGCTATACCCGCGAAGCGGGGCGTTGTCTGGCGCTGGTGACTCCGGTCAAAGGGCGCCCAACCATTTTCGTCCTCTTGAACAGCTGGGGGAAATATACCCGCATTGCCGACGCCAAGCGGTTGCGCTATTGGTTGGAAACGGGCAAACCGTTGCCTGCCCGCGCGCAGCAGGGTGGTCGCCGTACCGGTTGACCGTGGGTACGGGCCGGTTGCGTTCGGCTACTGCTTGTGCCCAAGCGCGCGCGAAATCGCTGCCGCGGTGGCTTTGACGAGTGGTGCTTTGTCGCGGTCGAACCGTTCCGCAGGGGTCGAAAGCGAAATGCCGGCAACGAGTGCGCCGGTTTCGTCGCGGATCGGTGCGGCGATGCAGCGCACGCCGAGCTCCTGTTCTTCCAAGTCGTACGCAACCCCCTCCTGAGGCAACTTGGCGAGTTCGGCTTCGAGTGCAGCACGCGTGGTTAACGAATGGGGGGTTTGCGGCGCCAGACCCGTACGGGCACAATAGGCGGCGCGCTCAGAGGGCGACATCTCGGCCAAGAACCACTTGCCGGTGGCGGTGGTATGGAGCGGCGCGCGCGAGCCGACGATATGGACCACGCGTACCGACGAGCGGCCACCCGAGGCGCGCTCGATATAGACGATCTCGTCGCCATCGCGTACCCCCAGATTCACGCTCTCGCCTGTGGCGTCGTGGAGCTGTTGGAGATAGGGAAGTGCGACGTCCCGCACGGTGAGCCGCTCTTTCACCTTCGCGCCGAGTTCCAAGAGGCGCAGCCCCAGTTGATATTGGCCGCCGTCGAGTCGTTCGACGAGGCCGCTTGGGACGACTGCGTTGAGGATGCGGTGCACGGTGGACGGCGGGAGCCCCACCTGCGCGGCCAGATCCCGGAGTGCAACGGGGGCGTTGTGTTCGGCCAGGAGATCGAGGAGGCGCACCAGGCGGTCGATGACTTGGATTCCTGAGGGCTTCTCGTGGGGGGCGTTCATCTTTTTTGGACTTGTCACGATCCCGTCATTGTACCGTACTTTCCATCATATGGAATAACGCTTCCCTTGACGGTAGGATTCGAACTGTTTAGAGTGCACGAAACAGCGAAAGGTGTCCTGCACATGAATCTACAGCAGTTGCGTTATGTGATCGAGGTGATTCGCCACGGCATGAACGTTTCCGACGCCGCCGAATCGATGTTTACCTCGCAGCCTGGCGTTTCGAAACAGATTCGGGCGCTCGAGGAGGAGCTGGGTGTCGAGATTTTCGTGCGCCACGGCAAGCGCCTCACCGGATTGACGGAGCCGGGCAAACAGGTGGTTGCGCTCTGTGAGCGGATTCTGCGCGACGTCCATAGCCTCTATACCGTTGCGGAAGAGTTCGCGAAAAGCGACGACGGCGTGTTGGCGATCGCCACCACCCATACCCAAGCGCGCTATGTGCTGCCGCCGGTGATCGACCGCTTTCGTCGCCTCTACCCGAAAGTGCGCTTTTCGCTCCATCAGGGGAGCCCCCGGTACGCGTGCGAAATGGTCTTGGCGGGCGATGCCGACCTGGTGATCGCCACCGAAGCGATCAGCCAATACCCGGAATTGGTCGAATTGCCGTGCTACCAGTGGACCCATTCGCTGGTGGTTCCGAAAGACCACCCGTTGGCAACCGTCGAGCCGCTCTCGCTCGAAGCGATCGCGCACTATCCGCTCATCACGTACGACGGTGCGTTCACGGGGCGCGACCACATCAACAAAGCGTTCTTGGGGCGGGCGTTGAAGCCGACGGTAGCGCTCACGGCGATCGACTCCGACGTGATCAAGACCTATGTGCGTTTGGGGCTGGGGGTTGGGATCATCGCGAAGATGGCGTTCGACCCCGCTGTCGATGGCGATCTGGTGCAGCGGGATCTTGGTCATTTGATCGAATCGAACGTCACCCGCATCGGGATCCTGCGCAACGCCTACCTGCGCGGCTTCGTCTTTGCGTTCATCGAAACGCTCGCGCCTCACTTGAAGCGCGACGTGGTGGCGCGCGTGGTACGCGGTGAGGGCAGTTTTTACGAATTGTGACCGCGAAGCGGCATGTGGCCCAGGGGCTGCGCGCCGCGCCCGGCAGCAATGTGGGGGCACGCACCGATCGCGCGTTGTAGGTAACTGTGCGCCGCGGCAAAACAGGTTTGGGCTGCTTCGGCAGTGAGGGTTGGCGCGGCGTGCGGCGCGGCAGTAGAATTTTCTCCCGAAGCGTTCTGCTTTGTGAACCAAAAGCCGAGTTCCGCGGTGAGCGCCGCGGCAAGCGTACAACCGGTGCCGTGAAGCGCGCCAAAGGGTTGGCGGGGGGCGCGGAATTCCAGCATCGTTTCCCCATCGAACGCCAGATCGACCAGCTCGTCGCCCGGCAGATGCCCTCCTTTGAGCACGACCCATCGCCCGGATGTGGCGGGAAGGAGTGCACGCAGCCGTTCCGCGGTGCGGCGCATTTCGGCGCGCGACGTCGCTTCCGGTAAGCCAGTGAGCGCTGCGGCTTCCGGCAGGTTCGGGGTTACCACGGTCGCAAGTGGCAGCAGCTGTTCGACCAAAACGGAGACCGCGTCGGCATCGAGCAGCCGGTCGCCACTGGTCGCGATCTTCACCGGGTCGACGACAAGGGGCGGCAGTGCTGCAGGGTCGGGAAACCAGCGGCGCAGCGCTGCGGCAACGGTCTCGATCACCGCGCGGTTACCCAGCATCCCGGTTTTGATCGCGGCAACGGGGAGGTCGGCGAAGAGGGTGTCGAGCTGCGCGGCAAGGAAGGTGGGGGGCGGGGTGTGAATCGCAGTGATGCCGCAGGTATTCTGCGCGGTGAGCGCAGTGACCACGCCGCAGCCGAACGCGCCCAGTGCGGTGAAGGTCTTGATGTCGGCCAAGAGCCCCGCGCCGCCAGACGGGTCGACACCGGCGATCGCGACGCAGTTGGGGATAGGGGTGGAGTGGGGTTCGGTCATAACACCGCTTCCGCTTGCGGGGAAAGCCACTTCCGCAATTTTTTCAGCGCGGCGGCTTCGATCTGCCGCACCCGTTCCGCAGAGATCCCGTATTCGGCGGCCAGTTCCTGCAGCGTTGCCGGTTTTTCGCTGAGCCAGCGGCGGGTGACGATCGCGCGGCTGCGTTCGTCGAGCTGCGTGAGCGCCTGCTGCAACCCCTCATGGCTCAACCGTTCCGCTTCCGCTTCGGCCACCGCCTCTTCCGGCGTGCCGCCGGGGTCGGGCAGGTAGGCGAGCGGCGCGCGCCAGTCGGCCTCTTCGTCGCTATCGATCGGCGCCTCCAACGCGACGTCGCCACCTGCGAAGCGCGCGTGCATCTCCGCGACCTCTTCCGGTTTCACCGCCAGCGTTTCGGCAATCGCATCGGCTTTCGCGCGCGTGAGCGGTTCGCTGCCCAGAAGTTTGCGCAGGTTGAAGAAGAGTTTTTTCTGCGCCTTGGTGGTCGCGATCTTCACCTGCCGCCAGTTGCGCAGGATATAGTCGTGGATCTCCGCTTTGATCCAGTAGGCGGCAAACGTGAGGAAGCGCACCCCTTTGTACGGGTCGAAGCGGCGCACCGCTTTGAGGAGCCCCACGTTGCCCTCTTGGATGAGGTCGGCTTCCGGCAAGCCGTAGCCGAAATATTGCCGGGCGATCATCACCACGTAGCGCAGGTTCGCGAGCACCAGCTTGCGCGCGGCGTCCAGGTCGTTCGTTTCATGAAAGCGACGCGCCAGCTCCTGCTCTTCGGCCTCAGAGAGCACGGGAAAGCGGTTTACCGCCTGGATGTAGCGGGACAAACTGTTTACGGGACTAGGAAGCGACCCTTGCCACGCCGCGGGCAGCGCCGCGGTGCTGTGGACGCCAGATGCAAGCGGTTGGGGTAGCGTCGTTGTGGCTTCGCGCATCGTGAACCCTCCTTCCTCGACCCGATGGTCATTTTAGCACTCTCACCCTTGGAGTGCTAAAACGGGCGGAAAGTTCCACATAAAAACAGTGTCAACGATTTGTGGCGCGAATGCAACAGCTCGGTGCGGGGAGAGAGACGCAATTGTTCATTGCCTCTTGCGTTGGGACGTGATCGTGGTCACAATAAGCGCCAAGCATTCGCGCTTGCGGTGCTCAGTTGGCGGGTGCAGGCGCACCCAGGGTTAACATCTCATGCAGAGGAGAAGCACGATGCAAAAGAAACTGATCGCTCTGGCAGTTGCCGGACTGGTCGCTGCGCCGGCGATGGCGCAGTCGAACGTGACGATTTATGGCGTGGCGGACGCCTATATGAAATATGGCGACTTTATGGGTGACGATACGATGGGTGTCGACTCCGGCGGTCTGGCAGGCAGCCGCATCGGCTTCCGCGGCGAGGAAGACCTCGGCAGCGGCCTGAAGGCCGTGTTCGTGCTGGAGCAGGGCTTCAACATCGACACGGGCAAATCGACCGCGATGTCGGGTGATGATGATAGAGCGAACGGCGGTAGCCAGACCTTCACCCGCCAGGCTTACGTCGGCCTGAAAGGCAACTTCGGTCAGGTCGCCCTCGGTCGTCAATACGCTCCGGGTTACTTCACCGGTGAGTACGACGCGCTGCTGAACGCCTTCGTCAGCCCCATGAGCCTGCTGTCCAACTTTGCTGGGCTCACCATCACCCCGAACGCCGCGGCGCGCTGGAACAACTCAGTCACCTACAACGGCACTTTCCAGTCGGTGAGCGTGGCTGCCATCTACTCGGCGGGGAATCAGGAAGTCGACGTGAAAGGTGGCCCGGACTACACCGACGACGACAAGTACGGCATCTCGCTGAAGTACGACAACGGCCCGCTGAAGATCGGTGGCATCTATCAGGCAGTGAAATTCAAGTCTGAGCCCATTGGTCCAGGCGCTTTCCAGAAGCGGGCCAACGACGAAACCCAGAAAGAATGGTTGATCGGCGCCTCCTACAACTTCGGCATGGCCACGCTCGCCGGTTCCTACCAGCAGGGCCGCGACGTGCTCGGGATCAGCGATCTCGACGTCGACCTGTGGCAGGTCGGCGTGATCGTGCCGGTGGGTGCGGGCAATATCCACGTCGCCTACGCGCAGACGAAGTTGGATTATCCCGACGGGGGGGATGACAAGCCCAAGGCGTTCACCGTGGCCTACACCCATGCGTTCTCCAAGCGCACCACCGGCTACGTCGGCTACACCAAGGTCGATTACGACGATCTGACGTGGGGGGCGGTTGGTCCTGGTCCTAACGGATTGAAGCGTGTCAGCAGCATGAACGGTCACGAGGCCACGGAAAAAGTGGACGACACCGACCTCTTCTACGTCGGTATCAACCACAAGTTCTGATGAGCTTGGTTGAGGGATAGTCGTTCTTGAAGAAAGGGAAGGGGCTTGTCCTCTTCCCTTTTTTGTCTCCTCCTGCTCCTGCGTTCGCGGCCGTTGCGCCGATGCAACAGAACGTTGGCCGGGCATGGAGCGCATTCCTGGGGCTCTCCTTGCTTTGCGTCGCCGGGCTCGCGATGATCCCTCCACTTCGTCCGTGTAGAAGACGAACGTTCGGCGGAGAGGAGTTCCGCGGCGTTTTCCCCGATCGAATGCAAGGAGAATTCCATGAAAAAAGTGCAAAAAAGCTGATCGCGCTGGCGGTTGCGAGCCTTGCCTCCGCCCCGCTCTGGGCGCAACAATCCTCCTCCATCCAGCTCTACGGCGTGGCCGATGCCTTCCTGAAGTACGGTCAGTGGATGGGGGATGATACCTCCGGCGTGGACGACGGCGGCCTCAACGGCAGCCGCGTCGGTTTTCGCGGCGAGGAAACCCTCGGCAGCGGCCTGAAGGCCGTGTTCGTGCTCGAGCAAGGCTTCAATATCGACAACGGCAAATCCTGCTGCATGTCCGGCGCCGACGATGCATACAACGGCGGCAGCCAGACGTTCACCCGCCAGGCCTACGTCGGTCTGAAAGGTTCGTTCGGTCAAGTGGCGTTGGGCCGTCAATACGCGCCGGGCTATTTCATCGATGCCTACGACGCGCTGCTCTCCGCGGTACCCAGCCCGCAGAGCTGGCTGTCGCTGCTGGGCAATCTGACCATCACCCCGAACTCGCCGGCGCGCTGGAACAACGCCGTGGCCTACGACGGGGTCTTTCAGTCCGTTTCCTTGAGCGCCATTTATTCGGCGGGTAACCGCGAAAGCGACTCGGGGAAAAATCTTCTCAGCCCCAACGGCAAGCGCGTCGATTACGACGACGACGACAAATATGGCCTGGCCCTGCGCTACGACAACGGCCCGCTGAAAGTCGGCGCCATCTACCACGGCATCAAGTACAGCGAGCAGAACGTCGTCGATGGGTACGCCAAAGGGGATGATACCCAGAAAGAATGGTTCCTGGGCGCCTCCTACAACTTCGGCATGGCGACGCTGGCCGGCTCTTACCAGCAGGGCCGCGACGTGATGGGGCTGAACGGTTTCGACGTCGATCTGTGGCAGGTGGGCGTGATCGTGCCGGTGGGCGTGGGCAACATCCACTTCTCCTACGGGCAGGCCGATCTCGACAAGGTGGCCAATGTCCTGTCGCGCGACGTGAAGCCCAAGTCCTTCACTGTGGCCTATACCCATGCGTTCTCCAAGCGCACTACGGGGTATCTCGGCTACAACAAGATCGACTACGACGATCTCACCTGGAACGACGCCCTCAACCTGGGGCAGACCGATTCCTCCTTCAATGGTCATTCTGGGACGGGCAAGGTGGACGACACCGACCTCTTCTTCGTCGGCATGTCCCATTCCTTCTGACGCCGACCGGTCGTTTTTCCATTTCATCGGGGAAAGGGGCTTCGGCCCCTTTTCTTTTGTGACGGCGGCGGGAACTCGTACCCGCCTCTCGGTTGACGTTGACGTCAACGTCATCTTCGCGCTACATTCCCGTTTGAAAAAACCGCATCGCACGAGGAGGGACTTTCATGAGCGATCCGCACGTCCAGCACAAAATCGCCCCGTACAAGCCGAAGAACAAGGTGCGCTTCGTCACCGCGGCGGCGCTCTTCGATGGGCACGAGGCCTCGATCAACATCATGCGCCGCATCCTGCAGGCGACCGGCTGCGAGGTGATCCACCTGGGGCACAACCGCTCGGCGGGCGAGATCGTGCGCGCGGCGCTGCAGGAGGACGTGCAGGGCATTGCCGTGACGAGCTACCAGGGCGGGCACGTCGAGTTCTTCAAGTACATGGTCGATCTGCTGCGGGCGAACGGCGGCGAGAAGATCAAGGTGTTCGGCGGCGGGGGCGGGGTGATCGTGCCGCCCGAGATCCGCGAGCTCGAGGCCTACGGGGTGGAGCGCATCTATTCGCCGGAAGATGGCGCCCGCCTGGGGCTGCAGGGCATGATCAATGACGTGGTGCAGCGCGCCGACTTCGATCTCAGCCACGAGGCGCCGGCCACGCTCGAGGAGATCCTCGAGCGGCTGGGGCAGGGCGACTGGCGCACGCTCGCGCGCGTGATCACGGCGCTGGAGAACGACGCCTATCCCGATTCCATCCGCCGGGGGCTACTGGAGGCGGCCGCTTCGCTGCGCGTGCCCACGCTGGGCATCACCGGTACCGGCGGGGCGGGCAAGAGCTCGCTCACCGACGAGCTGGTGCGCCGCTTCCGGCTGGACCAGGAGGACCGGCTGAAAATCGCCGTCATCTCCATCGACCCCTCGCGCAAGCGCACCGGCGGGGCGCTACTGGGCGATCGCATCCGCATGAATTCGATCGAGCACGAGAACATCTACATGCGCTCGCTCGCCACGCGCGACACGGGCAGCGAGGTGTCGCGCTCGCTCAGGGAGGTGATCGCCGCCTGCAAGCTCACCGGCTACGGTCTCGTCATCGTCGAGACCTCGGGCATCGGCCAGGGGGACGCGGCCATCGTCCCATACGTGGATACCTCGCTCTACGTGATGACGCCAGAATTCGGCGCCGCGAGCCAGCTCGAGAAGATCGACATGCTCGATTTCGCCGATTTCGTGGCGATCAACAAGTTCGACCGCAAGGGGGCGGAGGATGCGCTGCGCGACGTGCGCAAGCAGTACCAGCGCAACCGCGAGCTCTTCCACCTGGCGCCGGAAGAGATGCCCGTCTTCGGTACCATGGCCTCGCGCTTCGCCGACGACGGCGTGACCGCCCTCTACCAGGCCATGCTGCCGCGGCTGGTGGCGCAGGGACTGGATGCGAAGATTCCGGGCAAACTGCCCGTGGTGTCGGTGCGCGCATCCAGCAAGGGGCGGGCCATCATCCCGGCCGAGCGCGCCCGTTATCTGGCCGAGATCGCCCAGACGGTGCGCGACTACCACCGCCACGTGCAGGCGCAGACGCGCATCGCACGCGAGCGCCAGTCCCTGCGCATCGCCAAGGCGCTCTTCGAGCGCTGCGGCAAACCGGCCGAGCACTTCGACGAGCTCATCGCCTGGAAGGACGGAGAGCTCACGCCGCACGCCAGGAAGCTGCTCGAGCAGTGGCCGACCCTGCGCGAGCTCTATGCCCAGGACGAGTACGTGGTGAAGATCCGCGACAAGGAGGTGCGCACCAGGCTCTATCACGAGTCGCTCTCGGGCAACAAGATCCGCAAGGTGGCGCTGCCCGCATTCGAGGACGAGGGCGAGGTGCTCAAATTCCTCATGAAGGAGAACGTGCCCGGCTCTTTCCCTTACACGGCCGGAGTCTTCGCCTTCAAGCGCGAGAACGAGGATCCGACCCGCATGTTCGCCGGCGAGGGCGACCCGTTCCGCACCAACCGGCGTTTCCGCAAGCTCACCGAAGGGATGCCGGCGGCGCGCCTCTCCACGGCCTTCGATTCGGTCACCCTCTACGGCTGCGATCCGGATGAGCGGCCCGACATCTACGGCAAGATCGGCAACTCGGGCGTGTCGGTGGCCACGCTCGACGACATGAAGGTGCTCTATTCGGGGTTCGATCTGTGCGCGCCGAACACTTCCGTGTCGATGACCATCAACGGGCCGGCGCCGATGATCCTGGCGATGTTCTTCAACACCGCCATCGACCAGCAGCTCGACAAGTTCCGCGAGCAGAACGGGCGCGAGCCCACCGAAGAGGAGGCGGAGAAGATCAAGGAGTGGGTGCTCTCCACCGTGCGCGGCACGGTGCAGGCCGACATCCTCAAGGAGGATCAGGGCCAGAACACCTGCATCTTCTCCACGGAGTTCGCCCTGAAGCTGATGGGCGACATCCAGGAGTACTTCGTCCATCACGACGTGCGCAACTTCTACTCGGTGTCGATTTCGGGCTATCACATCGCCGAGGCCGGGGCGAACCCCATCACCCAGCTCGCCTTCACGCTCGCCAACGGGTTTACCTACGTGGAAAGCTATCTGGCGCGCGGCATGCACATCGACGACTTCGCGCCCAACCTGTCGTTTTTCTTCAGCAACGGCATGGATCCGGAATATACGGTGATCGGGCGCGTGGCGCGGCGCATTTGGGCGATCGCCATGAAGCATCGCTACGGGGCCAACGAGCGCAGCCAGAAGCTGAAGTACCACATCCAGACTTCGGGGCGCTCGCTGCACGCGCAGGAGATGGACTTCAACGACATCCGCACTACCTTGCAGGCGCTCATCGCCATCTACGACAACTGCAACAGCCTGCATACCAATGCCTACGACGAGGCGATCACCACGCCCACCGAAGAGAGTGTGCGGCGGGCGATGGCGATCCAACTCATCATCAACAAAGAGTGGGGGCTGGCGAAGAACGAAAACCCCAACCAAGGCAGCTTCATCATCGAAGAGCTCACCGATCTGGTCG
>Ga0207875_100145_pt1 | contig 52496 bp, 58 predicted proteins | sample CeladaPassage60A_FD_187476 | JGI IMG/M metagenome (GOLD analysis project Ga0207875, IMG submission 187476) | Cellulose-adapted microbial communities from the Joint BioEnergy Institute, USA - Passage3 60A (SPAdes) (version 2) | ecosystem: Engineered > Bioreactor > Continuous culture > Unclassified... | reverse complement strand
GTCCGCGCCGTGCTCCGAGGTGGCACGGCCGGTCGCCGGGGTAGCTGAAGCCGCCGCGCATGGCTCGTTGCCCAAGCCGGCTTGTTCCGGTTCGACGACCGGGCGCATGCGCGGCTGGCGATCGATCGTCAACCCGCAGCGTGAATCTTCTGCCCGCGCGTACACCTGTGCCGGTCTCGTGCGTCTACCTAGGTGAGTAGCCTCTCCATGTCGAAGGCCAGGTCGGAGGACGCCAGTGATCAGGGTGATGTTCGCGGACGACGAGGAAATCGTCCGCTCGAGTTTGCGCACGATGCTGTCCGGTGCCGAGGACATGGAGGTCGTCGGCGAGGCAGCCGATGGACGATCGGCGGTGGAGGTCGCTCGTCGGCACCATCCGGACGTCGCGCTGCTGGACATCAAGATGGCAGGCGAGGAAGACGGCCTGGAGGCGTTGCACGGCATCCTCGCGCTGGCCGAGCCGCCCGCGGTGGCCATGCTGACTACGTTCGACATCGACAGCTACGTCTCCCGTGCGTTGAGCGCCGGGGCACAAGGGTTCCTGCTCAAGGACATCCGCCCCGCCCAGCTGGCGCAGGCGGTTCGTGACCTGGCGCGCGGCGGTGCGGTGCTCGACCCCGGCGTGGCGGCGCGGATCATCCGTGCACAGCGTGACGAGCAGCGTGCCGCGGCCCCGGCGCGTGAGCTGCTGGCGTCGCTGTCGGAGCGGGAACGCGAAGTGGTCACCCTGATCGCCAAGGGAATGTCCAATTCCGAGATCGGGTCGACGTTGTTCCTCTCCGAGGCCACGGTGAAGGGCTACGTGTCGTCGGTGCTGGCCAAGATCGGCGCAGCCAACCGGGTACAGGCGGCGCTGCTGGCCTATCGGGGCGGCCTGCTCGACGACTGATGCTCCTGGCGCTCGAGCTGATCGGCGTGGTGGCCTTCGCCGCGTCCGGCGCTCTTGCGGCCGTCCACGCCCGGCTCGACTTGTTCGGTGTCGCCGTGCTGGCCACGACCACCGGACTCGGCGGCGGGATCATGCGTGACGTGCTGCTCGGGATCCATCCGCCGATGACGTTGCGGACGTGGCAGTTCCTGACCGTCTGTGCGGTGACCGCGCTGGTGGTGTTCTTCTTCCATCCGCAGGTCGCCCGGCTCCGGCGGCCCGTGCTGGTCGCCGACGCGGTCGGGCTCGGTGTCTTCGCGACGTCGGGCACGGCGATCGCCCTCGATGCCCAAGCCCCCGTCTACACGGCGTGTTTGATCGGGATGACCACCGGGATCGGCGGTGGTGCGGCGCGCGACTTGTTGTTGCGGGAGATCCCGGTGGTGCTGCGGCGGGAGATCTACGCGCTCGCTGCCTTGGTCGGCGCCGTGGTGGTCGGCGTGGGGCACGCGCTGCAGCTTCCGCAAGGGCCGGTCACGGTCGTCGCCGCCGCGCTGGTGATCGCAGTCCGGCTGCTGGCGCTGTGGCGGAAATGGCACGCACCGGTACCACGGAAGCCCGACTGACCCCGCCGTTCTCAGCGGAGGCTCAGCCTGGGGAGTAAGACTGTGCGCATGCGCATTCTTGTCGTCGACGACGACCGGGCGGTGCGGGAGTCGCTGCGCCGATCACTGGAGTTCAACGGCTATTCCGTCGACCTGGCCAGCGACGGTGCCCAGGCACTCGAGGCCATCGAGGCCAACCGGCCGGACGCCATGGTGCTCGACGTGATGATGCCGCGCGTGGACGGGCTCGAAGTGGCTCGCAGGCTGCGCAGCAGGGGAGACGACCTGCCGATCCTGGTGCTGACCGCGCGGGACGCGGTGTCGGACCGGGTGGCCGGGTTGGACGCGGGAGCCGACGACTACCTGCCCAAGCCGTTCGCGTTGGAGGAGCTGCTTGCCCGGTTGCGCGCGCTGTTGCGCCGTGCGTCTGCCGAGCCGGCGGGTGGTGGGCAGGCATCCGTGCTGCAGTTCGCCGACCTCACGTTGAATCCGGCGACCAGGGAGGTGACCCGCGGGGAGCGGAGCATCAGCCTCACGCGTACCGAGTTCGCGCTGCTCGAGCTGCTGATGACATACCCGAAGCACGTGCTGACGCGGAGCCGGATCCTGGAAGAGGTGTGGGGCTACGACTTCCCGACGTCCGGCAACGCCCTCGAGGTCTACATCGGATACCTGCGACGTAAGACGGAGGCCGGTGGCGAGCCCCGCTTGATCCACACCGTGCGCGGTGTCGGGTACGTGCTGCGGGAGACCCCTCCGTGACCCGACCTGCTCCCGGGAGCACCTGGGTGACCGAGTCCGACGGTGGCGGAGGGGACGTCGACCCCGGTCCGGCGCGCTGGCGGATGTCGCTGCGCAAGCGGGTGTCGCTGCTGGCCGCCAGCTGTGTGGCGGTCACGGTCGCGTTGGTCTCGCTCGGCGCCTACTTCACCATGCGGGCGAATCTGTACGAGACGCTGGACGAGCAGCTGATCGAACGCGCGCAGAACGCCGTGCAGGCGCCGCCGGTGACCAACCGCGTGGAGCAGATTCCCGCGGCTTTCCTGGCCTCGACCGACATCGAGATCGGTGTGCTGTCGTTGTCCGCGACCGGGGTGGCGCAGATGCGCAACCCGGTCGGCCACGCTCCGCCGTGGGGAGAGCCGGAGCTGCGGGTGGCCACCGGTGACAGCTCGTTCTCGCTGCGGACCGAGCCGAAATCGAACTCGCGCGTGATCGCGCTGCCGTCCGGCCCGGGTGAGGCGATGGTGCTGGCTCAGCCGCTCGAGCCGACCCAGAACATCCTGCGCAGGCTGGCCGTCGTGTTGTTCGTCATCGGCGGTGCGGGTGTCGTGGTCGCCGCCGGTGCGGGCACCGCGGTGGCCAGGGGGAGCCTGCGGCCGGTGGAGAACCTGACGGCGGCGACCGAGCGGGTGTCGGCCACCGGCGACCTGCGGCCGATTCCGGTTTCCGGTGACGACGAGCTGGCCCGTCTGACGTTCAGCTTCAACCGGATGCTGGCCGCGGTGGCCGACGCCCAGGAAAAGCAGCGCCAACTGGTCGCCGACGCCGGGCACGAACTGCGCACCCCGTTGACGTCCATGCGGACCAACTTGGAGCTGCTCCTGGCGGCCGACAAGCCCGGTGCCCGGCGGCTGTCCGACCAGGACCGCGCGGAGATCGCGCGTGACATCACCGGGCAGCTCGACGAGATCACGCAGTTGATCGGCGATCTGTCGCTGCTGGCTCGCGGTGACGCTCCGCCCCCGGAGCCGGATCAGGTCGACATGGTCGACGTCGTCGAGCGTGCGCTGGAACGTGCTCGCCGGCGGGCCGGAAGTGTGGAATTCGACGTGTCGCTGCAGCCGTGGACACTGTACGGGGACTCCACCGAGCTGGAGCGTGCGGTGTTGAACCTGCTGGACAACGCGGTGAAGTTCTCGCCGGAGGGCGGTACGGTCGAGGTGCGGCTGCGTCCGCTCGGCGACGGCACCGCGGTGGTGGAGGTCGCCGACGAAGGACCGGGCATCGCTGACGAGGACATTCCCCACGTCTTCGACCGGTTCTACCGCTCGGTGAGTGCCCGCGGGCTGCCCGGTTCCGGCCTGGGTCTGGCCATCGTCAAGCAGGCCGCGTTGCGGCACGGCGGCACCGTGTACGCCGGCCGGTCGGCTCGTGGCGGCGCGTTGCTCACCATCCGGCTGCCGGGCGAGCCCGGCTAGTCTTGAAGTGAGCCCACAGGGTGGCCTCAGCCCCTTCTCAGGACCGCAGCGCACGGTGGAGACATGCAGCACAACGACGAGCCGACGTCAGCGAACCGGGTGTGGTCGATCGAGGAAATGCAGCGGGCGGCCCACCATGCCGGGACACCGACGTATCCACCGATGGGATACCCCCAGGCGCCGTCCGGAGAGCGCAAGCGGCGCGGCGGGTTGATCGCCGGGGTGGCGGTGCTGTCGTTGCTGGTCGGCGCCGGGGCAGGCGGGGTGAGCGGGTACCTCGCGGCCGAGCGTGTCGACCCCGGGCCGACGATCAACGCGCTGGAGCAGGAGCGGCCGGCGCGGCAGACGGGCAGCGCGCCCAAGGGCAGTATCGAGGCGGTCGCCGAGAAGGTCTCGCCCAGCGTGGTGCAGCTGGAGGTCAGCGGTCCCGGGTCGGTCGGGGAGGGCTCCGGTTTCATCCTGACCGACGACGGCTACATCATGACCAACAACCACGTGGTCGAGGCCGCCGCCGAAGGGCGGGGTCATATCCGGGTGGTGTTCCACGACGGCCAGGACGCCAAGGCGTCGGTGGTCGGGCGCAACCCGACCACCGACATCGCGGTGGTCAAAGCCGAGGGTGTGAAGGGGTTGCAGCCGGTCGAGCTGGGCAGGTCGGACGATCTGCGGGTCGGCCAGACCGTGGTGGCCATCGGCTCCCCGTACGATCTGTCCGGAACGGTGACGGCGGGCATCATCAGCGCGCTGAACCGTCCGGTGACCGCGGGAGGCCGTGGTGACCAGGCGACCGCGATGGACGCGATCCAGACCGACGCGGCCATCAACCCGGGGAACTCCGGCGGCCCGCTGGTGGACATGAACGGCCGGGTGATCGGCATCAACTCGGCCATCTACAGCCCGTCGAGCTCCAGCGACGGGGGCCGGGTCGGCAACATCGGCATCGGCTTCGCCATCCCGATCGACCAGGCGCGCCGCACCGCGGACGAGATCATCGAGACCGGTAAGGCGACGCAGACCTACATCGGCACGATGGTCGGCGACGCCCCGAACGGCGGGGCGCAGATCGTCCGCGTGCTGCAGGACTCCCCGGCGGCGAAGGCTGGGCTCAAGGAGGGCGACGTGGTGGTGAAGATCGGTGACCGCCGGGTCGAGGACGCCGACGAGCTGGTGGCCGCGGTGCGGACCCGGGCGCCAGGGGAGAAGGTCGTCCTGACCTTGCAGAGCGGCCGCACGGTCGAGGTCACGCTGGGGGCCGAGCCCGTGCCGGGCAACTGACGACACCGGACGCAACGTCCAGAGTGCGTACCGGACGCAAGCGACCTGCACCGATCGCCTTCCTTCCGCCGAACCCTGGTAACGAGCGCGGGGAGCCACGGATGGCGGTGCTGGGCGGCGGGCGGAGGCCGACACGGATCGCGTCGGGAGAACCTCACTGCGCGTGGCGGCTCGGCCACCGACTAACGTAACGGCCATGGAACGCAGTGCGGCGCAACGGTTGGGGAGAGCGTTGGTCGTCGTCGTCGACGATCGAGTCGCCAACGGCGAGGTCGAGGACACCACGGGTCCGCTGGTCACCGAGCTGTTGAAGGAGGTCGGCTTCATCGTCGACGGCACGGTCAGCGTCCCCGGCGACACGGTCTCCATCCGCAATGCCTTGAACACCGCGGTGATCGGCGGGGCGGACCTGGTGATCACGGTCGGTGGCACCGGTGTGTCGCCGCGCGACGTGACGCCGGAGGCGACCCAGGGCGTGCTCGACCAGACCATCCCGGGCATCGCCGAGGCACTGCGTTCCTCCGGGCTGTCGGCGGGTGCGGTGGATGCCGGCATCTCCCGGGGCCTGGTCGGTATCTCGGGCAGCACGCTGGTGGTCAACCTGGCGGGCTCCCGGGCTGCGGTGCGTGACGGCATGGCCACGCTGGCCTCGCTCGTGCCGCACGTCATCTCCGAATTGTCCGGCGCCCTCGAGCCCGAGCCCTGATCCCGGCTGGAGGTAATGCTGATCTCGGCTGGTGGCAGGCTGCGCTGGGGGTAATGCTGCTCCCGGTCGGCGGCAACGCTCCCCCGCCGGATCTCTCGGCCGGGCGTGCCATGATGGCACCATGTCCGAGCTCGACCGGGACCACGGCGACACCGGTGGTGAGCAGCGCGATCCCGCGCGGCCTGCCGCGGATCACCTCGGCAGCGGTTCCGGGGCGGGTCAGTCCGGCATCGCTCCTGCGTCGGATCAGTCCGCCACCGGTCCTGAGTCGGATCAGTCCGGTACCGGCGCGGCGGAGCCACCCCGCAAGCAGAGCGCTCGGCGGGCGGCCGTCTCCGCTCGGCGGATCCACGAGGTGTTCGGCGATGTCCTCCCGGAGACCACCTCCGACGAGCGGGATTTCTCGCCGCGGGAGGGTGACCGGGACGAGTGGTATTTGGCCAATCGCCCACCGCACCACTGACCAATCGCCCCTGCACCACCAGCCAATCGCCCGCCGCGTCACTGAGCTTCGGGCATGGCCACACTGCGGCGTCCATTGCCTCACCGGCATTGGCCCAGGGGCGCGCCGAGGCCGCTCATTCCCGGGCACGCCGCCTCTCGCAGGTGTTCGCCGAGATTGGCTATGTCCCACGGGGAGGCCTCGGCACTCGCGTTCGTTCAGAAGCAGGCTGCTTCCCTCAGCAGCTGGCCACTTCGCTCAGTAACCGGCGGTTTCGCTCGGCATCCGGACGCTCTGTTCAGCAATGGAGTCGCTTCGCTTACGGGTTGGTTGCCTCGCTCAGTAGTTGGTGGTTTCGCTCAGCACCCGGACGCCGGATCGACGAAACGTCGGCCGATCTCCGGAATGTGTCTCGTCGTGACGTGCGTGCCGGCCGTCGATGGTCGCTGGCGGCCGTCCGCGGCGGCGAAGGACACCCGTGAACCCATCCGGGCGCGGTGAGCCGTTGGCAAGCTCATGGAGTTGCCTGCGCGCCGAGCGCCATGCGGGGTCGAGCGCCCAGGTATGCCCTGCCCGTCCAGCGTCACCCTCAGCCGGGGCGCCGCACCACGGCCTCGCAACAGGCTCGGCGCCCCGGCGTCACCTCGCTCTGTCAGTGGTTGGCCTGAGCTTTCAGCAAGTCCCTGATCTCGATCAGCAGTTCGTTGTCGCTCGGCGGCTCCTCCTGCTGCGGGATGCCGCGGCGTGCCTTGATCCGCGCCTGGATCTTGTTGAACGGCAGCACGACCAGGAAGTACACCACCGCCGCGGTCAGCAGGAACGTCACCGCACCGTTGATCACTGCGCCGAAGTCCAGCACGGACTTCGGGTTTCCGTCGACCAGCTGAATCGCCAGGCCCACGTTGCTGCTGCCACCGAAGGAGGCGATCAGCGGGTTGATGATGCTGTTGGTGAAGATCGTCACGAGGTCGACGAACGCGGTTCCCACGACGACCGCGACCGCGAGTTCAACGATGTTCCCCCGCATGATGAACTCTTTGAACCCCTTGAGCATGACGTGCCCTCCTTGACTGCTCCTGCGAACGGCCCTTCCGTCCCGCCTGTCACTCGTTCGTGTGATGGATGCCACAGCGACAGGGGCTAACGAAGCGTAACGGTCACCGGTCGACTCAGCGACACGGCTGCCACCCGGTTCGCCCTCGCAGTGGGCAATTCCAGGAGCACCAGGCGCGCATCGTGCTCGCCGGGCCCGGCATCTCCACTTTCGGTCACAGCCACGACGCTCGCGCCGCTGGCGAGCGTGCGGACACCCTCCTCGGAATCAGTCACCGTGACGACGTCGACGAGGGCACCTGGCCTCAACAACGCCGCGACGGCGCCATCGGCAAGCCGAATCGGCACAGTCGCCGTGTCCCCGGCGCCGGACGTGGTGCTCTGCACCCGGCTGACGAGCCGCGCGTCGGTCAGTGGTTCTCCGCGCCGGGCAGGGCCGGACAGCATCCTGCCGACGGCGGCTTCGGGCCTGGTCAGTACGCCGTCAGGAAGTGCGCTGCGCGGCAGCCGCACGACACGCAGGTCGGGAGGCTCGAGCTTGCGCCACGGGGCGACGTCGCGACTTGTCACGACGGCCGGGGAGCGTGGCTCACCCGCACTGGACGCAGGCCGGACAGCCAGCACCGCTGCCGCTGCCATCAGCAGCACCGCGAGGACGCGACGGACGCCGGTGGCCGTCAGGATTCCTCGGCCGATGTGACGGCGGGGCCGAGGACGGCGGGAAAGCCACGGAACAAGGGAGCGAAGCACACGGGCGATGTCAGGCATGCCTCGAACGCTACGGTTCGCAGCGTGCGCCTCCCACCTGCCGCAACGCCGCCTGTGGACAACTCGGCCCTTGTGGACAACTTGCCGCTCCGGGCACGTGGGCAGGCGAAATCGTCGGACTCGCGTGCGATGGTCAGGATGTCTCGGCGGATCCGACGACGGTGATCACGAATGGCCGGGTGGATCCGAGCGCGCTCAGGACGCCTTGGCGGTCGCGCTCGAGCTGGACGAGGAGCTGGACGACGAACTCGACTTGTCGCCGGAACCGTTGGAGCTGGACGAGCCGTTCGAGCTGGACGCAGCGCGGGAGTCGGTGCGGTAGAAGCCGCTGCCCTTGAAGATCACGCCGACCGAGCCGAACAGTTTGCGCAGCGGACCGGAACACTCCGGGCACTCGGTCAAGCTCGCGTCGCTGAACGACTGGACCGCCTCGAACCGGTGGTCACATTCCTTGCAGGCGTACTGATAGGTGGGCACCGAAGACTCCTCATCGGCAGAGTTCTGGCACTCGAGCGGCTCGAGTGCCAATCCCATTGTGCGGCATGCGTTTTCCGGCTGGCAAACAGGTCTAGCTCACACGCAGTCGAGCAGGGGCACCGGTGCCCATGCCTGCGTCGGCACAGGGGCCACGTCGGGCTCCGCCGGCTGCCGGGCAGAAGCCGTGGCAGACGGCAGGTCGACATCGACGCCGAGGCCTGGGCTGGGAGAGGGCCGATGTCGGCGCAGACGCGCATGATCAGCGGATCACGGTGTCCTCAACGGGATCGGCGCGAAGGCCGCAGTCATCGGTGAGTCTCGGAGCCGCGGGCGGCGGTGTCTGCCGGGGACTTTGTGTCCGGCGCATGGGCCCGTCACTGCGGGCGCGGGAGCTGTCCACCGCAGTCTCCTGTCCGGACTGCTCGGCGCCGAGACCCGATGTCAACGGTGGGTCGCTGGACCCCGACCGTGCCGACGTCGCGGATGTCCGACAGCACCCCCCAGCCGCTGTCGGTCGCGGTCTGCTGTCTGGACTGGGTACTCGGCGCGAGATGCGACCTCAACACTGGTTTGCCGAGTTGTCGGCCGCGGTGCTCGCGCAGGACTTGGCAACGGCGCACGGTGCCAGCCGATCACTGCCGCCACGATCGGCGAGGACGACGAGCCCGACCAGTCGTACCAGTCTCACAGCCGTCGATAGCCCGCACGCGGCGTAAGCACCGATGTCAACCGTGCGTCGTGCGGCTCGTCAGGCAGATACGGCACGAACTCGTCGTCCCGCACCACCCCGACCAGATCCGCGTCGGGGTCCACCAGCGGCAGGCTCCGGTCGTAGTACCCGGCTCCACGCCCGAGGCGGACGCCACGGCTGTCCACGGCCAGCGCGGGCACGAAGATCACCCCCGCCTCGGCGATCGTCTCCGGCGGCAACCGGTCGCCGGCAGGTTCCAGCAACCCGGGCAGCGGACCCTCCGCCAGGCTGTCGTGCCCCTCGTACACCGTCCACAACAAGGGGGCACGCTTCTTCGGCACCACTGGCAGCAGCACCCGTACACCGAGATCGCGCAGCCCGTCGACCAGATCGAGCGAGCCCGGTTCGGTGTCGAACGGCACGTAACAGGCCACCGTGCCCGTGCCGTGCCCCGCCGCGACGTCGACGACGGCCGTGGCCAGTTGCTCGGCCTCGCGTTGGTGTTCCTCGGCCGACAGGGCTTTCCGTGCGGAGAGCACATGAGCGCGCCAGTCGTCCTTGCCCCACGCGCGCTGCGCGCCACGGGCCGGTTCGTTCCCGGACACGATCACCACCTCACGTTAGGCTCATGACCATGACGGCCAGCGCTGAGCACCAGACGTTCACCACCGCCATCGTGCCCGCAGCCGGCCTGGGCACACGCTTCCTCCCCACGACCAAATCGGTCCCCAAAGAGCTGCTGCCGGTCGTGGACACCCCGGCGATCGAGCTGGTCGCCGACGAAGCCAGGCAAGCAGGTGCCGAGCGTCTGGTCATCGTCACCTCCCCGGCGAAACAGTCCATCGCCGCCTACTTCCGGCCCGCACCGGAATTGGAACGGTCACTGGAGGAGAAAGGCAAGACCGGCCAACTGGCCAAGATCCGCCGGGCCCCGGAACTGCTCGAGGTCGAAGTCGCCATCCAGGAACAGGCACTCGGCCTCGGCCACGCGGTGGCGTGCGCCGAGCCGAACCTCGGGCCGGAGGACGACGTGGTGGCCGTACTGCTGCCGGACGACCTCGTGCTGCCCCACGGGATCCTGGAGCGGATGGCCAAGGTACGCGCCGAGCACGGCGGCAGCGTCCTGTGTGCTTTCGACATCCCGAAGGAGGAAATCTCCGCCTACGGAGTCTTCGACGTCAGCGACACCGACGACGCCGACGTCAAGCGGGTCCACGGCATGGTGGAGAAGCCGCCTGCCGAGCAAGCCCCCTCGACGTTCGCCGCGGCCGGCCGTTACCTGCTCGACCGGGCGATCTTCGACGCGCTGCGCCGGATCGAGCCGGGCGCCGGGGGCGAGCTCCAGCTCACCGACGCGGTGGCGCTGTTGATCCAGGAAGGGCATCCGGTGCACGTGGTGGTGCACCGCGGTGACCGTCACGACTTGGGCAACCCCGGCGGCTTCCTGCGTGCCGCGGTCGACTTCGCCCTGCAGGATCCGGACTATGGGCCGGAACTGCGCGCCTGGTTGACGGACAGAATCGCACGACCATGACCACACCCGAGCAGCAGCACGACGACCACGTCGGAGCCGACATCGCGGCGACGGCGGTGTCCGACGCGGTCGAGCAGCCCACACCGGACGACGACTACCGGTCGGTGGACGACCAGCTCGCCAGGGTACTGGCCGCCGCGGTCCGGCCACGCCCCGTGCGGGTGGCGATCTCGGAATCACAGGGTCTGCTGTGCGCGGAGGAAGTGGTCGCCCAGCAGGCGCTCCCCGGCTTCGACCAGGCCGCGGTCGACGGCTACGCGGTGCGCAGCGTCGACGTGCGCGAAGCGACGGAGGAGAACCCGATCGAGATGCCGGTGGTCGGGGAGATCCACGCCGGCTCGCTCCAGCCGCGCCGCCTCCAGCCCGGACAGGCCGTCCGCGTGGCTGCCGGGGCACCCCTGCCGACGCTGGCGGACGCGGTCGTCCCGCTGAAGTACACCAACAACCACCCGGCGCGGGTGCAGATCCACCGAAGCGTGCCGTCCGCGGCCTATCTGCGGCGGATGGGTGAGGACGTGCAGATCGGCGACGTCGCCGTCCGCAAGGGCGACATCATCGGCGCCGCTCAGGTCGGCCTGCTGGCCGCCGTGGGACGCTCCAAGGTCCTGGTCTACCCCCGGCCCAGGGTGTCGATCATCTCCGTCGGCGACGAGCTGGTCGACGTCGACCGCACCCCCACGGTGGGCCAGGTCTACGACGTGAACTCCTACGCCCTGGCCGCCGCCGCGCGGGACGCAGGCGCGGAGGTCAGCCGGGTCGGCATCGTCTCCACCGAGCCGAGCAGGCTGCGCGAGATCGTCGAGGGGCGTCTGCTGATGTCGGAGATCGTGGTCATCGCGGGCGGTGCCGGTGGCAGCGCCGGGGAGGACGTGTGCGCCGCGCTGTCCGACTTCGGGCACATCGAACAGACCCGCGTGGCCATGCACCCCGGCTCGACCCAGGGATTCGGCAGGCTCGGGCCGGACGCCGTGCCGACGTTCCTGCTGCCCAGCAACCCGATGAGCGCGCTGGTGGTCTTCGAGGTGTTCGTGCGCCCGTTGATCAAGGCTGCGCGTGGTTCCCGCAACCCGCACCGGCGGGTGGTCACCGCTCGCCTGTTGTCGCCGGTGACGTCCGTCCAGGGCCGCCGCGGCTACCTGCGCGGGCAACTGCTGCGCGACGAGAGCAACGGCGAGTACCTGGTGCAGCCGCTCGGCCTGTCGGGCACGAACCTGCTGTCGTCGCTTGCCGAGGCGAATTGCTTGATCACGGTGGGTGAATTGCAGACCGAGATCACCGCGGGCGAAGAAGTGCAGGTCGCCTTCCTGGCGCAGCGCGGCTAACGTGCGGCTCATGTCTCGGCCGCAGCAGCTCACCGGCGTGGTCGCGCAGCCGGAAGGGAAGCACCCCGGCTGGCCGGCGCAGCTCGGGCCGCTGCGGGTGCGCGCCGGGGTCGTCGCGTTACGCCCGGTTCGGCTGCGGGACGGCAGGGCATGGCGGCGGATCCGCCTCCGCGACCGTGACTATCTGGAACGCTGGGAGCCCTCGGCGCCCGGCACATGGCCGGAACGGCACAGCGGATTGGCCTGGCATGCGCAGTGGGCCGGACTGCGCACGCTGGCCCGGCGCGGCGTCTGTTTGCCCTTCGCGATCACCGTCGACGGGGCCTTCGCCGGGCAGGTGACCATCGGCAACATCGTGCGAGGGGCGTTGCAGTCGGCATGGATCGGCTACTGGGTGGACTCGGAGCAGGCGTCGCAGGGCGTCGCCACTGCCGCCGTAGCGCTCGCAGTCGACCACGCCTTCGGCGAGGCCGGTCTGCACCGTCTGGAGGCGACGGTGCGTCCGGACAACGCCGCGAGCCTGCGTGTGCTGGCCAAGCACGGCTTCCGCAAAGAGGGCATGTTCGAGCGGTACTTGCACGTCGACGGCGATTGGCGCGACCACCTGTGCTTCGCGCTCACCGCGGAGGAGACGGGTAAGGGTTTGGTCGCCCGCCTGCTGGCGTCCGGCGGCGCCGAGCGCGCCTGATCCGAAGATCCCACGAGATGCCCCGATCCGGTGACGACTTTCCGTGACCGATTACGGCGAGCCTCCAAGCGATCTGTTACTGGTGTGACTAGCGTGACGAGAACATGGAGTAGTGCAGCGGGGAGCCGAGATGCCCAGCTCGTTGATCATCGTCGCGCTTGCGGTGGCGTGGCTTGTCGTGCTCGTACCGATGGTCGTCCGCAAACGCCAGGAAATCGCCGAGACAGGCGAGGACGCGCTGGCATCCCGCGTGGTGCGCGCCGGCAGCGACCACGACGAGGAGGGCACGACCGAGCCCACCGAGCGCGATGAGGACCACCACGAAGAGCACGACGAGGACGCCGAGGCCGACGGCCGTCGCTCCGAGGCCGACGACCGGGGCGAGTTCGGTGATGAGCGTCTCACTCGGGCGGATGTCATGGCGCACGACTACTCCGTCGACGACTACGAAGAGCCACTGCCGCGCCCGCAGCGGCGCTACCGGCCCGGCCGGGGCGGGTTCGACCCGCACGCCGCGGAGCTGGCCGCGCGGGCGAAGTACGCCTTCCGGCAGCGGGTCGTGCTGACCCTGCTGCTGATCACCGCGCTGTCGGCGATCGTGGCGGCCGTGCTGTTCGCCCCGCTGTGGTGGCTGACCGGCACTTCCGGCACGCTGCTGGCCGGCTACCTGGTCTACCTGCGCAGGCAGGTGCGGATCGAGAACGAGATCCGGCAGCGCAGGATGGCCCGGCTGGCCGGGCAACGCTCGGCGAAGCGCCGTCGCCTGCGGGAAGAGGAGCTCGACCGCATCTACGACCGCAGATTCGAGCGCGACCTGCGGGCCGAGTACCACGAGGAAAGCGCGGAGTACCACGAGGACTACGACGACCACTACGCCGACGACTACGAAGTGGCGGACGAGCACGTGGCGCCCGCACGTCCGCAGCGGCGGCCGCGCCCCGAGCCGCGCGAGATCCCGCGCAACGCGGTGGTGGTCGACGTCTACGACGAGGACCCGGCGTTCCACGAGCTGGCCGAGCCGGACGAGCGCCCGTTCTACCGCCGTGCGGTGGGAGAGTAACCCCTGCTGCACGGGGTGATCGAGCGGCTTGCTATGCTCATCGCGCCGCAAGGGGCTGTAGCGCAGTTGGTAGCGCGCCTCGTTCGCATCGAGGAGGTCAGGGGTTCGATTCCCCTCAGCTCCACCCTAGAGGGCTTACTAGAACATGGGGCCAAATCAATGCCCCCTAGTAGGACCTCGACACCGCTCAACGAAGCAGGGCCGTCTCCTTTAGTGGAGACGGCCCTGCTGGCGTTCGTGGGCAGGGTGGTGCCCGGGTCGGGCTTGTCGGCCTGGGCAAGCTGCCGGGCTCGTTGGACGGCGTGGAGGTGAGCGAAGGGCTCGCTGAGCTCGTGGTCGGTGATCCGCTCGTCCTCGATGTAGATGCCGTGGAAGATCGCCTGGTTAAGGAGGCGGCGCTGCTCCTCGTCGCAGCGTCGGTACAGCTCTCGGGGGCTCTCCAGTAGCTTCAGACACGCTTCGATGAGACGGGCGCTGTCGGAGAGGTCTTCGTTTGTGGCGCTGAGGCGCTCGGTGAGCCGGTGCCGCTGGCGCTCGATCTCACGGAGCTTCGCCTTGATCTTGGCCTGTGGGATGGTGCCGTCCGCTGCGAGGTCGATCAGGTTGTCCTCGCGAGCGTCGAGCGCGCGGAGCTCGTTCGTGAGCTGTTGGTGCAGGAGCCGGGCGGCGGCCTCCTCCTCACCAATCACCTCGCCGATGTGAGCGCGGACGTCCGCGACGAAGGTTGGACTGAAGCGGATGGTGGCGTAGTGCGCTTCGACGGCATCCTCGACCAGGAGGACGTTGATGTGCGGCGCATCGCAGGCACCGCTCTGTTTGTTGCGGCAGAAGAAGTAGGTGTAGGTGGTGCCCTTGGAGTTGACGACGTTCTGGAGGATCATGCGTCCGGTTCGGCCGGCGCGCTTGCAGCGTCCGCAGAACAGTGAGCCCTTCAGGTAGTGGTGGTGCACGCGGCGGCGCTCCTTCGCGATGGATCGAGATTCGATGATGTCCTGGACACGCTCGAAGAGGTCTTCGTCGATCAAGGGCTCATGACGGCCCTTGATCTCTTCGTCCTGGTACGTCACGTAGCCGAGGTAGTAGCGGTCCCGCAGCATCTGCGAGAGCTTGTTGATCGATACCTGCTTGGCAGGGTGCAACCTGGTGGGGCGTGTCCGTAGCCCGCGGTCGTACAGTTCGTCGGAGAGGTCGGCCAGCGTGTACTCGCCCGTGGCGTATAGCTCGAAGGCGAGGCGCACGAGTGGCGCGCGTTCGGGGTCAAGGTCGATCGTGCGGATCTCCTTGCCGTCGATGTCACGTCGGACGTTGAGGTATCCCAGCGGTGCCCGGCCGAGCGTGCCGCCGTTTCGGGCTTTGTTGCCCATCTTGTTCTTGATGTCGAGTCCGTTGAGCCTGACCTGGACTTCGTTGAAGATGTCGGTGATGGCCTCCATCGCGTCGGCCATGATTCCTTCGCCGAAGTCTTCTTGGGCGGAGATGAGCCTGACCCCGAGCTTGAGTAGCTGTTGTTTGGTGACGGCTGCGTCTATGTGGTTCCGGAAGGCGCGAGAACGCATGTCGACCACGACGTAGTCGACGTCGCGCTGTTTGATGATCCGGGCGAGAAGCTGCTGAAAGACAGGCCGCCCTGCGATGGTTTGGCCGGAGTTCCCTGGCTCGATGTACTCGCCGATGTTCGTTAGTCCGAGCGCTCGTTCTTTGGCTGTGGTGGCTTTGCGTTGGGAGTCGATAGAGTTGCCATCAGCCACGACATCGGAGTCTGTATCCATCTGGCCTCGCGACGAGACCCGCAGGTAACGAACGGAACGTTTGCCCGGTTCGGCTGATGAGCTGGCCAACGTGGAGAAGGTGATGGGCTCATCTTCGAAGGAATCGAAGTTGCCCAGATCGAGGTAGGCGCTGGTCATGTCATCGCCTCCTTCCTTGTCTCGTTGCGCTTCATATCCTGATCGGTGGGGCTAGGCGGCAGCAGAGTAAAGGGGAAGCTCTTCAGGGTCATCAGACGCACTTCAATCGCACGGATAAGGTGCAGCAGATATATCCACTCGGCAACGAGCGAGGTGCCCGGGTGGCGGCCTGTAGGGATAGTTTTGCAGCAGTTTTTGACCGCAACCGAGGCTAAAATGTGCGCGTACGCCAGCATCCGTACGTGACCGAGATTAGGGGTAGAAGTCAGGATTACCTCTGTAAAGACGTGGCTCTTAAGCAGGGTGTCGAGGGTTCGAGCCCCTCCTGGCCCTCCAGGGGTGAGTGCACGAGATATCGTGCTTTCACCTGTGGAAAACTTGGGATTTGCAGCACTTTTTGCAGCAACACCCTCTGTTAGCAGCTGCCCGACACGTTCAAGCGCTTGGGCCTGTCGTTCGATATCACCATGCTGGTAGATCTGCTGCGTGGTGGTGATGTGTGAATGGCCGAGGATCAACTGCGCGTCCCGTGCAGGTACGCCGAGCTTCTTTAGGATCGTGGCTGCAGTGTGCCGTGTGTGGTGAACGGTGATACGCGGCAGCTCCGCCTCCTCGCGGATTTGGTGGAAGGTTCGGACGAAGTTCTTCGGGTCGATCGGCGTGCCCGTGCTTGACAGGAAGATGAGATCATTGGTGCCGTCGTCAGCCGGGTCGTAGGGATGGCTTATGTCGTCGGCGTACCGTTGGACAGCGAGATCCAGCAAGACGTCGCGTACGGGCGCGATTATGGGGAGGATCCGGCGTCCGGCCTCAGTCTTGACGTCACCGGCCATGAGCTTGGAACCGATGCGCTGGAGCTGCTGCTGTACATGGATGGTGCCCTGATCCAGGTCTACATCGCGCCAGCGCAGCCCCAGAACCTCGCCGCGGCGCATCCCGTAGGCGAGCAGCATGAGATAAGCGCCGTACCACCGGTGGCCTCGTGCAGTGTCCAGGAAAGCGAGGGTCTGCTCGGCCGTCCACGGCGTGATTGGCTTGCGCCGGTATGCCGGTATGTCGACCAGCTTGGCGACGTTGCGGACGACCAGCTCCTCCCGCTCCGCTCGTGAGAGGGCGGCGCGCAGGGTGCTGCGTATTTGGTGGATAGAGCGTGTCGAAACACCGGCCGCGAGCTGCTCGTTGAGGAAGGTCTGGAGCTGCTGAACCGTGAGTTTGCTCAGCCGGATCGACCCCAGCGCTGGCTTGAGGCGGCGGCGGATACATGCTTCATAGAGTTCGATCGTTCGGGGACGGTTCTTCGGAGTGACGACGTTGTCCAGCCAGTAATCCAAGTAAGCCCCGATAGTCCATTCCTTATCGGGCGTTCGGATTCCCTTACGTGCCTGTGCGAGCTTCTCGGTGAGACGGTCGTGGGCTTCTTGCCTCGTCCTGCCGTAGACGTGGATACGCTTACGCTTGCCACTTGTCGTTTCGAGGAATGCCGAGGCTCCCCATCTACCGTCTGCGCGACGGTAGATGGAACCCTCACCGTTAGCTCGCTTGCCGGACATCACCACCTCCTTCCCGTAACTCGTCGATCAATCCGGTTAGATCAGCCGGAACGATGAAACGCCTTCGGCCAATGCGAACGGTCTTTAAGCGTCCGGCATTGATAAACTCATACATCTGCCACCGGCTGACGCGCAGCGCCTCGCACGCCTCCTGAACGGTGAGAAGAAGCTTGTTGCTGCCTTCCCGTGGAGATGGGCTTGCTATAAGTGGTTCAGTCATAGGCATACCTCCTTTCTTTGTTGGCTCGTCATGGTCAACGCCTCGCCCGCCAGCACTTGCTCAGCGAAACGATGTGCAAGTGTCTCCCAACCGGCCTTACTTAGACCATTGACCCTCCGACGAAGCGGGTGATCAATGATGTGCTTAAGCTGGTGAAGCAGCGCGTACACTTGCACGCTAACCGGATCGGCAGCGCGAATGTGAACGTGCCAGCGCTTGTCTTTTCCCCAGAAGGAGACGACTGGCATAGGAATGTCGGCCACGTGATGGATAGCAAGGCTCGGAAACAATTGCGCAAGCCGAACAGGGATCTGCGTAGTTGGTACATCGAGGCAAGCGACCAAGAACTGCGCCTGCTCGTCAGCGACTTGAAGCATTTGAGGCATCGTCACGTGCTCCTTGGTCGCGAACGACCGAAGGATCGTGAGAAGTTCAGACGAACGGGCGGGGATGGTTTTGCTAGTGGTCATGTGTTCCTCCTTTCCCCACCCAGTTATCAAGTTAGTTGTGCTCCGGTGGTCTCATCTTCGGCGTCTCTTGGCCCGTCGAGGTCGGCCCCGTACTCGTCAAGAATTCGGCCAAGGTATTCGCCGATCTCGTCGATTTTGTTCTCCGGGAGACATGACCCGTACATGGTGCGAAGATATGTTGGCAGGTCTGGTAGGTCATACGGGACTGTGTAGCCTGCCATAGCGAAAAGGTCCATCGGTGATACTTTGAGGGCGGGAGCGAGCGCTACAAGCGTCTTCGGGGTCGGCCGATTCTCACCTCGTTCGAGCCTGGTAATGCCACCAGAGTCGACCCCGCTTAGGCGGGCGAGTTTCCGATTGCTGAGTCCTTGCTTCATGCGCAAGTGTCGGAGGTAGTTGCCGAATTGTTGTGCTGTCTGATCGCTCATTGCGCTATTTCTCCCTTTGTGTGTCTATTTTACCTCGCCTGCTGTTAATTTTCAGCGGTTTGTGGACAATTCCACAACGTTATGCCCCGTTACTCTCAGCGATTTCTTGGGATTCTCGACTAAGGCGTCGATGTTCTATTTCGAGAAGACGTACAGCTTTCCGTGGTGCTCGACGATGTCGAAGACTTCACGAACCACGGCCTCTGCGGATACACCATCGCGCGCCCACAGGTCGCGTTCTTCCTGGCTGATTACACTCTCGGTGAGATCGTGGATGAGTTCAGCCCAGGTGTCGTAGACACCGAGATAGGCGCCCTGAAAGGAAGGCACCAGATCGTGACGATCAGGGTTCGTGTCGGGCAACTTCAGGAATGCACTGAACGCGTCGCCGTGGTCGCGAATGCCTTGTCCAACCTGCGGATAGTTCGCCGGGTCGGCTGGCTCCCCACGACGTCCCAAGTCAGTCTGCGCCGCTAGGTACTGTTCGAAGCGGGTGAGCCATGTCCCGATATCCGGTGTCTGCCAGCTGCGCTCCTTGAGGCGCTGGCATTCCTCATGGATCAGCGCCGGGTGGGCGTCGCCGGTATCCGCGAAGCGACGGATCTCGGAGTCCTGCGGGAGCAGCGGCGCAAGCAAGGTGGCGATGGCCTGGGCGTCATCGCGGGAGATTACTTCGCCGCGGGCGTCGGCTTCAGCGAAGGCGATGCGGAGATAGGCGCTGACCTTCTCAAGCGGCGAGCCGTCGATGGGCACTTCGAGGGTGGAGCCCTGTTGCTCCTGGTTCCCGTCGGCCGGTGGGACGTCGTCCTCGTCTGGCAGGTTGACGATGTACGTGCCAAGCCAGTTGACCCACTCCTTGACCTCTTCATCAGGGGTTCCCTCGTAGATCCCCGCGAGTTCCACGCCGATCGCCTCCTTGTCGACCCGGCCGGTGACGGCGAAGTGGTGTAGCGCACCGCTCTGCGGGTTGTGGAGTTGGTTGGCGAGTGCGCGAGCGAGCGTCCGAGCGCCCCACTCCGGGACTTCGCCGCCCGACTCCTCGGCTTCATAAATGGCGTCTCCGATGACGTCCCGGAGCGCGTCGTCCTGCTCGACGACGCCGGTCATGTCGATCTCGCCGGGCCAGAGGCGTTCCTGCTCTGGAATGTCGCGATCTTCGGGGTTGTGTGGTTCATGTTCCATAGGCATTCCTCCTTTCAGTGGTTATGGGTTGGTTCTGTAACTGCCCCTCGGCTGGCGGGTCGGGCTGATCACCTGCGATGAGCTGGCGGAAGTCTTCGACGGTGACGACCCGAAACAGCTCAGGTTGGATCGCTGAGTCGCCGGCGAGCGCGGCCTGTAGCGCCTTCTGGCGGCCGATGTCCGGAACCACCCAGGCGACGGCAGGGAACAGCCCGTGACGGGCTTGGTGCGCGCCTGTGGCCGCGTACCGCTGGTAAACCTTCGCCTTCTTGACGACGTCCGGCGGATGCTCGGTGTCGCGGTCGGCTTCGAGGAACCAGTGGTCTTCATAGTCGCCGCTGGCGGTCACCGCATACAGGTCCGACCTGAGCCACTCGAGCGTGCCGTGTGGACTCACGAACGAGCGCCAGCACGCCGGTTCGGTCTCCAAGCTCAGCAGCTCGATGACATGGGCGTCGGCCATCTCGTGGAGCTGGACAGCCAGTTCGGCCTTGAGCAGCGTGTGCTTGACGAACATGGCGCTGGGCTCGACGTACCGGCGACGCTTGGTCTCGCCACGCAGGGTGCGCAGCAACCGCTCGCCGGTTGATGCGAGCTGCCAGGTGATCCCGGTGGAGCCCGCCCGGACGCCACCGATGCGCCGCATCAGGCGCGCGATCAGGCCGTGCCCTTCGAGCCGGGTAAGCACGCGCATCGTTGCCCCAGACGCCGCACCGAGCGTGGCGTGTCCGTGAGCGAAGTGCAGTCGCCGGATGTGTGCCGTCGTGAGCAGCCGATGTGTCCGCAGCGACTCCAGCACCGCCAGGTCCCGCTCCGACAGCCGTTCCAGTAAGGCCGTGATGTCCTTGGGGCTCATTGGCCGCCTCCTGCCCGGAGCCGCTGGACGAGCTGGCGGACGCCGTGACGGCCCCTGAGACCCCCGGAACGGGGGTCAGTCCCATCCCACATGGAAGGGGACAGCGCCGGTGAGCTGCGGAAATGAGGAGAAGGGGACGTCGCGAAGAGGTGGGCGAAGCTACGGGCGAATATCTCTGTTCGGCGCATCTTCAACATCGTCATCGCTGCCTCCGTTTCCGGCCGATCTGTTGCGGCGCGAGCTGAGCAGTCGAGTCCCGTTTTGGCTCATCGGCGAGGTGGGTGGCCTGCGTGCCGTCACCTGTCTCGTCGTCGAGCTGCGTGGCCGGGGCGGTCGCGTAGGCGGCTCTGCTGGCGGCTCGGACGCGCTCGGGATCGGTGATGGCAGGCGTCGGCGGCAAGGTCTTCACAAGCGCCCAGCCGGACGGGATGCCGCCAGCCACGAGGTTGGCGTAGGCGTGGAAGCGCGGCAGCGCCATGAAGTCCTCGGGGGTGAGATCCCGTGAAAGCTTCGCGATGTCGCGGGCGTCCTCGTACTCGGTGGCGAACACGATCTTGCTCCTTGCGTTCATGTCCACCGCGGAGCGCAGGTCCTTCGGGAACTGGCCGCGAAACTGCGCGGCCAGGAACCAGCCCACCGACAGCGACCGCGACACGGCGAGCGCGTCGGCCAGCGAGACGGGCAGGTTGAGAAAGCGCGGTGCCTCGTCGACGTAGACCACGCCTTGCCGCGTGCCAGCGTCCGGCTCGTCGGCCCGTTCCTGGGCGGCCTGCCACAGGTCGGCAATGATCAGGCTGCCGAGCAAGCTGGCGGTGCCTGGGCCGATGAGTCCTTCGTTGAGCGGCACCAGTACGACCTTGTTCTGGCGGAAGATGTCGCGTAGCCGGAACCGCCCAGAACGTTGGTCGAGCATGCGGATCAGGGCAGGGCGGAGCAGGAACTGGCGCAGCTTGTTGAGCGGTGGGGCAATGGCAGCGGCCTGCGCCCCCGGTGATTGCGCCTCGTACCACGACCAGAACCCGGCGAGCGCCATGTCTCCTTGGACTCGGACTACCTGCTGGCGACGGAAGCGCGGATCGGTGAGCAGGCGAGGGAGGTCAACGAGGGTGGCTGGGCGCTTCGGCGTACTGGCCCGAGCTAGCGTGCGCAGCGCGGCCGAGAAGATGTCGGCTGAGCGTGGTCCCCAGCCATCCGCGAATACCGCTTCGAAGACGGCCAGGATGCCGTCGACCACCACGTCCGGATCGCGGCCGGCCACGTCGAGCGGGTTGAAGCCCACGGGACGGGTGTCGCTGGCGTTCAGTTCGACGACGTCGGGAATGCGATGCTCGGGAACGCGGGCCAGGATGTCGTCGATGAGTTGGCGCTTGGGGTCGAGCACCGCCACCGGTCGCCCGTCCTCGATGTCGGCAAGGATCAGGTGGAGCAGTGCGTTGGTCTTGCCCGAGCCGCTCGGCCCGTAGGCCACGGCGTGGAAGGTCTGGTCCTTCGGGGAGATCCCGATGACCCGGTCGTCGCCTGGCACGGCGCTCCGGGCAAACACACGAGTACCGGTGTGGACGCCCGACGCCGGACGAAGCGGCTTCGGGTGTGCTGGCGGCAGCCCGGGAAGGTCGCCCTCGCCGATCGGCCAGCCGAGCAGGCCCACCAGCTCTGTGATGCCGAGGTGCAGCGGCCAGCGCCACGGCATGCGCACGTCGTTGAGGTGCGGTGCTGGTTGCCGAATCAGGTCGAGCTGCACCCCAGGGCTTTGGACCGTGGAGAGCGCACCGAGCAGGCTCGTGACGAACCGACGACGCCGGCCGCGGTCCGGGCTGGCCGCACCGATGCGGATGGTCGCGGCGAACCCAGCCTGCGAGAAGCGTTCGCGTAGCCGTGCGCGCGTTTCGCTGCTCGCTGGACGGTCGCCTCGGGTGAGCGCATCGACCAGCGTGGTGCCGGGGTCCGGCACGTTCGCCGGGACGACGCGAGGTGACCTGCGCGGGCCAAGCACCACTTGGAGCACGGCCACTTCGCCCACCTTGAGGGGGACGGCCATTGCCGAGAGCAGCGCTCTGGTCGTGGCCTCCGGCGCGTCGGTGCGCAGCGGCAGGCTTCTGGGCTGAACGCGCAGACGACCAGCGACCTCGACATCGGGACGAACTGGGGCGTTGTGCGGTGCGGGTCTGGTGAGCAGGCTGCCGGGAAGCAGGTCACGCAGCAGGCGACGGAGCGCCTGGACGTCGGTGGCCGGACACCCGAGGAGGTGCCGTACGCCTCCGTCCTGGTCCGCGCGCAGTTCCAGCGCTACGCGCGGCGCGTCCTTGTCAGATGCGAGGCGAGTGAGGAATGCGGCAACCGCCGATGTGTCGAGCGGGCGCGGCAAGTAGAGCCGGGAAAACACCAGGGAACTGGTGCTAGGCATTCGGTGCACCTCCTTTCGCTGGTTTGTCAGATGGGTTGTTTGCCGATCCTGCCTCGCGACTTTCCTGGTCGGCCTGTGCTTCGCGTTCGGCTTCGGCTTGCGCGAGGGCAATCAGCGCTTTGGAAAGCTTGCGAATATCTGGTGGATCACGACGGACACCCCGCACCGTGATCCGACGTTCCTCGCGTCCTGCGCGCTTGTATTTCTTTGATCGCTTTGATGTCATGAATCACCTCCTTCCTTTTCCGTGTGTGGAGTGCTGAGTGAAATCAGCAAAAACAGCACGTCGGGACCACTTATTGCTGATTTCAAACAGCATGTCAAGCGGTGTTGTTAATTCCGCTACGCCTTACCTCTGAATACGCATAACAGGGGTAGGTATCAGAATTTGGACCGTCGCCACCGGATAATCCCGACGACGATCCATATGATCGCAACGAGCACGAAGCCGCCGAGAAGCCAGGGCAGGATGGGGCAGAGCCAGGCGATGGCGAGATTCAGCGCGATCACCGCGCCCAGTAGCAACACACTGGCACGGAAGACCCACGCGAACGGGTTGCTCATGGGAGAGCCGGACTTCTTGTCGTCGCCCACGGCCGCGTCACCCCACCTGCTGGTCTCGTGCAACATCGCTCGGTACGGGGTAGCCCGGCAGGCTGATGTCGGAGCCGATCTGGTTGCCCCAGACGAACCACGGCCGAGTGCTTGGCGGCCGACGCCGAGCGAACAACTCCAAGTACGGCCCATCCGAGATTCGCTCGATGATGGCGAACTGCTCCTCGGGTTTGTGGCTGTGGTCCTGAACCGGCGCGTTGATCCACGTCGGCTGGGAGCGAAAGTTCACCGGTGCCTTGCCGCGCGTGGCGAATAGCAGGTGCTCGGTGGAGTTACGCAGGTACGCGCCGAGGCCGAGCTTGAACATGATCCAGGTCAGCGGCGAGCGCACTGTAAAGCCCCAGGCTTCGGCCACGTCGTAACCGTGGCGCAGTGTGGCATTCGTGACCCAGAGCCAAAGATGCGCGTTATCCTCGGCCAGGTCTCGGACCGGCATCGCCTTGATGCGCTCCAGGGTCATGAGAGGGTAGTGCCGCCCGGCGCCTCGGCCGCCTTTTTGCTGGATGTCCCAGGGCGGGTCGGCCAGGATGGTGCGGAACTTCGACGGCACGGTAGTCGGCGCAGGTGTGTTGGTGTTGGTCTCCATGCAATAGTGCCTCCTTTCCGTCCCGGTGTTCCCGGGATCTGTGCCTAGTTATGAAGTGAAGGGTGTGGTTTGAAAATCGTCAGCTCGGCCGAACTGTCGGGCGATCATTCGACCGAGCCGACGATGTTCTTATCTGGATATGGCATGCATGACGGCAACGAGATATCCGTTGTGGAATGCGCTACGGGTCTTCAGCCACCTGGCTGCCGGGCCGGTGCGCGACCAAGCTGGAGAACAGCGCTCGTGCCACCGCGCCGGGGCGGGCATTCTGCTTGATCGCTGTAACCGTGATGCGCTCGTCCAGCACGCCCGCGGGAAGGTGCGCGCCCAGAACCACGGCGTGGACCTGCCCAGGGAACGCCGCCAGATCCGAGAGCACCTGCGCGGGATCGGCGTCGAGCAACTGGAAGTCGGAGAACACCACCAGCGTGACCTCGTGGCCCGGATGCGACTCGGCCAGCTCGATCGCTCGGTTCAAGCTTGGTCCGAGTTCGCTCGTTCCGGCCCCGTCCAACGGTGGTCGCAGGCCGCGACGCAGCCGAGCGAGTCCGCTTCGGGTGATCGGTGTGGGTTGGATCTCGCCGCTCGACGGGGTGTCGAAGTGGATGACCGCGCCCAGCTCACGGGACGAACCCTTGCGAGCGACCACGGAGAACGCCCGTTCGACTTCGGCAAATCGGTTCGACAGCGGGTCGGTGCCGCCGGGGCTGGTGACCGAGCCGGAGTTATCGAAGCTGGCGATGAGGAGCGTCGGCATCTCGGCCGGCCTTCCTGGATTGCCGAGTGCGTACTCGGCATCCCCTGGCCGGGCTTGCTTGCGCGGCGTCGGCGTGCCGAGTACTCGGCTAGACATGAGCGTGCTGGCAAGCAGCGTCGTGTACCGGCTCATGCCGCACCGTTTCGCCGCGAGCGCCGCCCGATCACCCCGCTCTGCTCACCGGCCGGGATGCCGTGCCCGAACACCTGGGGGTTGCGCCGTTGCACGCGCCAGGCCAGCGACTCCATCACCTTGGCTGCCGCTTGGCCACGCAGCTTGTGTTCGGCCTGGATGGATCGTGCGGTTTCCTCGGCCTGGGCACGACGACGCGGCGGTGCGGAACCGGCCAGCTTGAGGTACCGCTTCTCTGCACGCGCGACCCGCTTATTGAGTGTGCCGAGCAGGTCTGCCACCTCGTCAGCTGCTGCGTACCCCAGTAGCCCCGAGGCAATGGCGGTGGCGGCGGCCAGGAGCCCGAAGGTGAGGCCCGCGGCGCTGCCCTCGATGCTGCTCCGCAGGGCGAAGACGCCTACCGCGACCAGCGCCGTGACAACGAGCGACAGGAAGCCGATCAGCTTGGTGATGCCGAACCCGCCACCGCTCGGCACGAAGAACCGCCGGTAGCGCTGCTCCTCCTTGGTGAGGCTCTCCGGATCGCGCTGCCGGGCTTTCGCCATGCGCAGGTCCTTGAGCTCCGAGCCGACCAGGCCCGCGCAGGCTGCCGCCAGTCCGGCCGACAGGGCTTGCCCGAAGGCGACATACGGCACATCGCCGTTGACGATGGCAGCCGACCAGACGCCGGCGGTGTCGCCGAACCAGAGCACTGGCCAGCAGATCCAGTACCGTAGCTTCCCGGCTGATTCACGCCGCACGTGCGGTCCGAGCACCTGGCTCGCGCGCTGGTACTCGGCATGCGCTTCGCGGACCTCGGTCTCGGCTTGGGCCAGCAGAAACTCGGTGGCCGCGGCCGTCCGCTCAAGCCCTCGAGCCTCGACGTGGAACGGCCGTGCTGCCACCTCGCCTTGGGCGGGCCAGCTCAACTCCTGCTCGTCGGCGCGGGCGTGGAACTCCTGCTCGGCATAGCTGGTGCCGACGCTGGACGGACGAGCGTGCCCACCCACCTCGTCGAGCCTGGGCAGGGAGATCGTGTCGGCCTCCCGCGTCCAAGCGTCAGTGGCGTTGCCTGCCGAGGTTGCACCGTGTCCTCGGAGGTGATTCACGATGCTCACTGACCGGCTGCCGTGTAGTCGGTGACGGACAGGCACTCGGCTGCGCCGGTCCTGCGGCACAGCGCGTCGTAGTACGCCACCAACCCCTCGACCACGTCGGAGCGTGGCGGCGCACCAGCCACCCGACCCAGGCCGGCGACTACCACCGTGGCCCCGGACAGCTTCGGCATGGCGACCTTGTCAGCAAGCGCCTGCGCTTCCTGCCCGGTCAGTGCCCGCGCTCCGAGATTCACGCCGACGTTCTGGAAGCCGTCGGTGAACACGTACAGGTGGAGCCGGAGCTTGCCGCCAAGCTGCGTGATCCACTCACTGGCCAGCCGGTACTGCGCGGTGATGTCACTGCCGTTCTGGTCGAGGCGAGCCACCGCCGGTGCGTATGCCGCGCGGATCTTCGCCATGACGTCGCTGACCACCTCCGGCACCCGCTTGAGCCGGGCGTTGTCGGTGGCACCTTCCAGTCGCAGCGGTTCGTCAAACAGCATGGTCGTTGCCGCGCTGGAGCTGGAGAACACAAGGACGCCGAGCTGCCCCGAGCAGATCGCGGTCCGCCGCACGATCGACTCAATCGCCTCCATGCGCTCGGCGGTGATCTGGTCAGAAGCACTCGACCCGGTCCCGTCGATCTCCACCAGGGAAGCGGGCGGCGCGGACGGGTCGCACGAGGCGAGAATCTGCTGGTTATCGGCCAGCTCGCCGCGTTGCGGACCGGCCGAACTGCAAGCCGTCACGGCGACCAAGACGGCCAGCAAGGCGACGGCACCGACGAGGCGGTGACGGATGCGCGGGAACAGGGACATGAAGCACCTCCAATCTGTGGATGGGGACGAAGGCGAGGAGGGGTGGGGCGGCCACCCCTCCGTCTGACTACGAGCGGGCAACGTCGTCACCGACTACAGCTCCAGGTCGGACGCCGCGCTCCTTGTGCGTGGCCACCCAGGCGGCACGCGTACACATCTGGTCGAGGTTGTTCGTCAGGGCGAAGTACCGCCTGGCCCCGACCAGCTCGCGCAGCATCGCGCGGTATTCATGCGGCGTGTCCGTCGAGTTCAGCAGCTCGGCGAGGGGCTCGACCTCGATGAGCAGGTCGGCGAGCTGGTCGACGGCACGAGCGAGCCGACGCTTCTTGCTGTCACTGGTGGCTCGGGTACGCGCTCGGTGGTTAGTGGTGTCCATCTGTGGTCTCCCTTCGGTGTGGCGTGGTCAGGCGCTGGCAGCAACCACGACGGGGGCGGGCTTGTACTGCCGCTTCTGTTCGAGGCGGGCGCGGCGACGGCGCTTCAGGTCGATCAGGACCGGCAGCTCGACAACCTCCGCGGGCTGGTGCTGAAGCTCATGAGCGAGCTGGCGGAGTGCGCGGATCTGCAAGGCCAGGCGGGCCTCGTCGCGGTCGTGGACGAGGCGGGTGTAGCGGGTGCGAGGCATGGCGATCTCTCCTTGCTGGTGGCGATCTGGGCGGCATCGAGCCGCGCGTGAATTGGTGGGATCGCCTCTACTTGAACAGCGGACACCTGGGCCAAGCCACGTTTTGCCTGGTGACTGACGTAGGGTTGACGCCTCAGCGAAGCGTCATGGAGTCGTCAATGCCGAGGTGGAGGCCAGGTGGAGCCCGCAGAGAAGCTTCTGGGTGAGCTGAAGGCCATACGACGTGCGGGCCAAGTCCTGACCAGTGCTCAGCTGCGTGGAAGCCCGACGCTTCTGGACTACCTAGGCGGGAGGCCACGCGAGGCGCTCGCTCGCTTCGCGAAGCTTGTTGACCTGATCGAGGACAAGGATCAGCGCGTCGCGGTCAAGTATGTTTTCGGTTTCATTGGAAAGCGCGGCGACAAGCTGGAGAGCCGTCGTAGCGAGGCCAAGCTCGAGTTGTCGGCCAGTCAAAGCACGATTGAACGACGCGAGAATGCCGGACTTGCCGAACTTGCCAACCTCATAGCAGAGTATGCAGCTCGCGACAGGGGTAGGGAGCGTCAAGAACCGAAGGATTCCAACGAAAAGCGCATCGAGGATCTGGAAGCTGTAGTGTCACTCCTTGGGCGCACCCTTGGACTCCCGCTAATCCAGGAGTGGTACGACACGGGGTACACCGAATTCGTTAAGGATTCGCTTGACGACGGCGAGAAATACGACGGGCTTGCCCACCTGCTTGATGTGATTGGGCGCGCGACACCTGGCGGCCAGCGCGCCATCACGGCCATCGATGAGCAAGAGAAATATGAAGCCGAGATGTTGAATGGAACCAAAAAATTCATTCGTGAACATTTTCGGCTGCTACGTCCACCCGAAGAGGGTGGCCTTGGCGACACCGACTCAGATCCCGGTATAAGTGGGTAGGGCGTATATTGATTATTTCGCCATTTTATGGTTAAATAGAAACAATTACCTTCCAAGGGTAATGCACCTCTGTGCCCGTGGTCTTCGGGTGCGGCACTCCGCCTACTTGTTCGAGCTGGTGGTGTGCCCTATCCGAATTGACCAAGGAGGTACACCACATGTCGGAACTCAGCCCTTCTGACGCCGAGAAACCTCACCGCGACTACGGCAACCTTCGGGAATTGGGTTTCGAGCCCGAAACCCTCGTCGCGAACCAGACACCTCGCTTCACCCTTGAAGACATGAAGGCCGCTCTGTTCAGCTCGACATTCAGCAACCCCAAGACGCTCACGGTCAAGCTGCCCCAGGGCCGCACGGTGCAGGTTGCCATCACCAAGGTGGAGCCGCGTTACAACGTCAACAGCCTCAAGCTGGAGAGAGACAAGAACAGCCCGGCCACCTGCTACGAGTACCCAGACTGGTACATGGAAGGCTGGGTGGTGGATGGCGTCGCTACTGCTACCGCCCAGGGTCTCCGCGTCCGCATGTTCGTCTACACCGGCGGGGATGAGTCCCCGGAGCCGGACGACATGTACGCGCAGGTCATTCCTACGTACTCGTACTCGGAAGGCGACATCTTCTACGTGAGCATCCCGGACGACTGAGCTGCCCCGACAATTTCACCCCGCACCGCGAGCGAAGAACACCCCGTGTCCGCTCAGCGGCCGGGGTGTTCTTCATATTGAGGATCGAGTCCTACTTGCTCGCATCTATGGCATCCCCTGCATCTCGCACGGTGTCCATAGTCTGCTGGTTCATATACATAAACCAGGCGCCAAATACAGCTCCGATAATGATGAGTCCCACGATAACCCCGGTGAGCTTTCCGCGTGGGATCTCCTTGTTCAGTTGGTTCGTTACTTTATTTGGTTTCATGGGTCAACTTGCCTTTGATGTCTTGCTGGACATTATGAATTTTCAACACGAGTATGTCAATTGAAAATAGGCGGGAGCCACGCCCGAACTGCAACTAACTGTCGCGTCCGGGCGTGCTCCCGCCTTTGCCGTGTCCGAGCTTGGTGCTCGAAGACGCGGCGCTTACTCGCCAGCAGGCTTGCTGCGGCGAGTTGAGGATCGAGACGAGCTGGGCTCGGTCTCGTCCTTCACTCCCTCGCCGCCGAAGATGGCAGCGATGGCGTTGCGCCGGGTCTGAGCTTCACGCTCGATCTCGGCACGGATCTGCTCGGCCTTCTGAAGCGTGGATGGGTCGGACTTGGTCTTCTCGATCCAGTGCTCCAGGGCCAGGCGGATCTCCTCGGTGGTGCTGCGGCCCGTGATCTGGGCGACGACGTCCAGTTGGGCTCGCAGATCCTCCGTAATTCGAACGGCCAGCGTGCGGAGCTGGCCAGCTCCCGTGGGCTCGCTCATAGCGAGACACCTCCTCGATGAATTGCGGCCGACGAACCCGGTATAAGTTCATCTCGATAAGCCGCAGGACCTCGACGAGACGGTATTGAGGGAGTGCTGATTCTGCTGAAAGTGAACAGCACTCGCGAATAGTTATGAACCATCTGCTGGTCGAGATCAACCGTATATTCGCGACCGTTGTTCATATTACGACGAACCCGCATCAGTCGATGCCGATCGGATTCTCGTAGAAGAACCTGGCGAGGTCCCTCATAACCTGAAGCTGCCGGGCGCAGTCGTAGATGAGGTTCCCGGAGGCGAGGAAGACAATCTCTTGCGAGTTTTTCTGTTCACCTTTGCGCGCGAAGTGTACGGTCACTCGGTCGTCGCCCTGGCGCTCCTCGCAGTCCGTGCTGATTTGGGCCTCCGGCCCGAACTCGGGCAGGGCGTGCGGGCCGGAAGCGGGAAGGACCGCGCCAGGCGACTTCAACTTCCGGCTGTAGACCGTGAAGCTCCGGCCCATTGGATTGCGCGCTGCTGGCTGATACTTGCAGTACCACCCTCCATCCTCGTTCGGACCGGACCCAGCGAAGCTAAAGGGCGTGCCGCCGTCAGCGCTGAGAATGGACTCAAGCTTTTCGGCCGGCGGGCAGCCCTTGTTCTTTTCAGGCGCGGCCGTTGCCTCTTGCTGATTGGTGCTTCCGGATTCGGTTTCCGGGGCGCTGCCACTTTCGTTGCTGCAGCCAGTAACGGTCAGCACTCCACATGCGAAAAGCGCGACGGCGGCCGTCGCGCGTTTGCCCTTCCGCACGTACATACTCCTTCGGTGAGGTGGAGGTATTTCCTGGCGTCTGGTGTTTCTTGATTCCCGAAACCTCGGAAATCGGGTGTCGGCCAGTTACTCTCCGTTATCGGCCTCGGTCCGGGCCTCGGCGGACGACGATATCCGATTTTGGGATATTGGCAAGGGGTCCGGTCGGCTAGCCGACATGGACAAGTCGATCTACTCGGCGGAGTACCAGCGGCTGTGCGGCGTGCTGCGTGAGCTGCGCCGAGAGACTGGTTTGACCCAGGTCCAGGTGTCCGAACGACTTGGCGTGCCGCAGTCGTTCGTGAGCAAGTACGAGTCGGGCGAGCGTCGGCTCGACGTGGTCGAGCTCCGGCATGTGGGTGAAGCGATGGGAGTCACGCTTCGTGACATCCTGGCGCGGCTCGGACCAGAGTGGTGAGCTTTGTGAATTAGCGGCCGGGCTGCTTCGGGCCGCGACTGCGTCATCCTCTTGAGTTTCGGAATTCTCGTCGCTGTATCAGCGCTTGAGGTGCGTCGGGCCAGCTGAAGCGCAGGTCAGCGGGCACGACGCCTCAACGATGCATCACTTACGCTCCGTCGCCGCTGTGGTTCTGATCAGTTACCCACGGTTCCCTGGAGAGGTCGATTCGGCCAGACGCGAGCCAGGGGGTTGCCAAGGTGTTGATCGCCTTCGAAGGCCAGGACGGCGCGGGGAAGAGCGCGCTGCTAGCTGCGGTCCATGATGGCCTGCGTGGCATGGGCGTCGACGCAGTGGCCGTGGAGGAGTTCTCGGAGAGTCCGTACGGCCAGCGGCTGGTCGAAGCCGTCGCACGCGACAAGTTCCTGCGGCCGGCGGAAGGTGAGCCCGCCACGCTGCTGACACGTGCCCTCGACGAAGTGGCGGACCTCTACTACCTGGACGAACGTGTGATCGGTCCGGCCCTGGCCCGCGGCCGGGTGGTGCTGAAGGACCGGCACCAGGACACGATCTTCTACACCCTTGTTCCGACCTTGGTCGACGGCGGCGCAGTGCCGAGCGACGAGCATGCAATGACCTGGCTGCGTGGCCTGCTAAGCCAGCTCCGGCACCCGCCGGACCTGACCGTCTACGTCGAGGCACCGCTCCCGGTTCGGCTGGAGCGGATTGCGCGCCGGGACCGACACCTCGACGAACACCGCGCCAACGAGGTGAGCGACGACGACCTGGCGGTATTTGCCGCGCGGGACCGCGTGATCCAGCAGCTCCTCGCCGAGCCGGTCGGCAGGCGCGTGGTCGTGGGCAACGGCGATCGGCTGATTGAGGAAGGAGCGGAGGAAGTCCTTGACTTGGTTCGGGAGCGGTTCGCCTGATGCCGGGGCGAGCCATGAGATCAGACCGTCACTGCACAACGTCATTACTCGACAGGAGCATCCGATGAAGCTTCGTGCGGGCGTCGTGGGTTTGGGCAAGCAGGCGTTGGAGGACCACATCCCCGGTCTGCACGCCTCCGACAGCGCCGAGCTGGTCGCCGTCTGCGACGAGGACCGCGAGATCGTGCGCGAGCAGCAGTACCAGCACCGCGTGCAGGGCTACACCGACTTTCGCGAGATGTTCAAGACCGAAGAGTTAGACCTTGTGGTGGTCTGCGTGCCGCACCATGTCGGCCGCGAGGTGATCGAGACGGCTGCCGAGCACAAGGTGCACGTCCTTAAGGAGAAGCCGTTCGCCACCACGATGCAGGAGGCGCGCGACCTGGCTGAGATCTGCGAGCGCGCCGGCGTGCAGCTCATGGTGACGTTGCAGCGTCGGTTCAACCCCATCTACACCAGCTTTACTCAACTCGCCGACCAGATCGGCACACCGTTCGTGGTGGACGCGCAGTACACGCTGCACATCTCGGACCCCTCCGACGGCTGGCGCGGCCGAAGCGCCGAGGCCGGAGGCGGCTGCGTCATCGACATGGGCTACCACCTCATCGACATGATCCTCTGGTACTTCGGCCTGCCGGACCGGGTGCTCGCTGACGTCTCGGCCAGTGCACGTCCGGATCGGGAGTACGACGCCGAGGACACGGCGCTCGTGCACTTCGCCTATGACAGCGGCCTGTACGGTTCGCTGCTGCTCTCGCGCTTCATTGGGCCGAAGACCGAGCAGATCCGGCTGGTCGGCTCCAAGGGCATGGTGCACCTGGAGCGCGGCAGGATTCGGCGGCTCGGCAACGACGGGGAGGTCATTGAGTCGCTCTCGCGCGAGCAGGCGTGGCCCTCGGCCGCGGCCTGCCAGATCGACTACTTCCGCCGGGTCATCGACGGCCAGCGCCCGAACGTCAGCGGTCCCAAGGAAAACCTGTCGCACATGAGCTTCATCGCGGCCTGCTACGAGTCCGCGCGTTCGCACGCCCACATCAACCCCAAGGAGCTGCTGTGAGTTCGCCTCTGGCCCTGCTCGGTGGCACGCCGAGCGTCGCGACACCTGGTCCACACTTCGCCTGGCCCCCGATCAGCGAGCAGACCACCAAGGCCGTGACCGACCAGCTCACCGCGGGCATCTCCATCTATGACCGCTCGGGTGTGATCGAGGAGCTCGAGGACGCGCTCGCCGACTACCACGGCGTGCGCTACGCGCTACTCACCAGCTCTGGCACCGCCGCGCTCTACTCGATGTATGCCGGTTGCGAGCTGGGACCGGGTATGGAGGTCATCGTCCCCGCCTACACCTTCTTCGCCACGGTCACGCCGCTCCTGCACCTCGGCGTGGTCCCGGTGCTGGCTGACTGCGATGCGAACGGCAATCTCGACCCTCGGGACGTGGTCCGGCGCATCACCCCACGCACGTCCGCCGTCGTGGTGACCCACATTTGGGGCACGCCGGCCGACGTTGCGACGCTGCGGGCGATTACCGACGAGCATGGGCTGATGCTGCTCGAAGACGGGTCGCACGCCCACGGCGCGAGCGTGGATGGCAGGAAGACGGGCACCTTCGGCAGAGCCTCGGCCTTCAGCATGAACGGCCCGAAGCCACTGTCCGCTGGCGAGGGTGGCTTCATCCTGACCGATGACGAGGAGGTGTACTACCGCGCGTTGCTTCACGGCCAGTACAACAAGCGCTGCCGGAGCGAGCTGCCTTCTGGGCACCCGCTCTATCGTTACGCGGTGACCGGCATGGGGCTCAAGCACCGCATCCACCCGCTTGCGGCGCGAATCGGTCTTGATCAGCTCCGCCACCTGGACGGGTACCTCGAAGGGCGAGCGCGGGTCGCCGCCGTGATGAACGAGCAGCTCGCGGAGCTACCGGGCATTGTCACGCCGAAGCTCGCCCCTGGGATCTGCTCGTCGTGGTACGGCCTGATCTTGCAGTATCGGGGTGAGGAGCTGGGCGGCCTGCCCGTCGAGCGGCTCTACGAGGCGCTCCAGGCCGAGGGCTGCCGGGAGCTGGACCGGCCCGGTTCGACGTGTCCGCTGAACTTGTTGCCGCTCTTCCAGGAGCCGGGTTTGCTGTTCCCAGAGCTGGAGGGATCGTTCACGTACGGGCCTGGCGACTTTCCACAGGCTGAGGCGTTCCACCAGAGCGTCCTCAAGCTCCCGGTCTGGAACCGGGACGAGGATATGCCGCTGGTGAATGGCTACATCGAGGCATTCCATAAGGTGATCAACAACTACGAAGGGTTGCTAGGGTAAGGCAATGGTCGACGTCTCTTTGATCGAACGGCTCACCGCAGAGGCCGAAGCTGACGGCGTGCAGCAGCTCGTCGTCGGAGCAGTGGTTCAGCACGACAAGAAGGTCCTGCTGCTCCAGCGTCCCGAGGACGATTTCATGGGCGGCATCTTCGAGCTGCCGAGCGGCAAGGTCGAGGCTGGCGAGCAGCTCGATGCCGCGCTCATCCGCGAGGTCAAGGAAGAGACTGGCCTCGACGTGTCCCGCATCGCCGACTATCTCGGGTTCTTCGACTACACGAGCGGTAGCGGTAAGAAAAGTCGCCAGTTCAACTTCGCGGTCGACGTGACCACGCCGGAGCCCATCGCCCTCCAGGAGCACGACGCTTACCAATGGACGCCGCTGGCCGAGGAGGCACCGGTGACCGATGCCGTGAAGGAAGTGCTCGCGAAGTACCACGAGCTGGGTGCTGGCTAGCATACTCAATTTAACAAGCCTGAACGCAAAGTGTCCTCGTTATACTGGCTGGGCTATGTGTATGTATGCGCCAAAGCATTACCATATAGCGTGCTTTAGTGTAATATAAGACCATGACGAAAGCACAACAACTGAATAAGCGTGACAATATTGGTAAGTACTTGGTTATCGGCGGGCTTGTGCTCATCGTGGTATGGACCCTCCTCTTAGCGGCAACCACATGGCTCAGCGATTTGCCTTGCAAGATTAGTCCTAATGCTTGCTCTGAAGGAGTTGGCCTAGCGCAGTTCTTATTGTTCGCACCGTTGGTTGCCGGATGCGTGTCAGTTCCGTTAGGGGCGATATACACTGCCAAGCTGGATCGCGCTATTAAGTTCTTTATTGTCTTCTTTGGAGCTACAGCTTTGTTCTTCGCTGCTTATTGGACAGTTGCTGTTCTAGGTATCGGCATTCACGGCCTCGGCGGCTAACTCTTCTTGAGCATGAAGAAGCCCCCAGTTCCATACTGCCTTGTGGGCAGTTCTCGGAACTGAGGGCATTGGCTCTTCAGGCTCGGCCGGTCTTATCCGGCGTTGATCGCAGCGGTTGCCAGGTCAGCGTACGCCTGCTGTCCTCGCTCGTTCGGGTGCAGCGCGTACGCGGGGTGACCAACCCACTCGTCGATGTTGTTGAAGTACGACTCTCCGGGAGCGGCACACACGGTGTGTCCGGCGAACGGGGAATCGGGCTTGTTCACATCGATGTAGTGCAGGCGATGGTTGTCCGTGCTCAGTTGCCGCACGTCATCCACCTTTTGTCCGATCATGGTGTTGAGACGGTCCACGATGTCGCGGGCCGCCCGAGCGTCTTCCCAGGTGTTGCCGTCACCGCTGAAGCGGAGGTAGGAACACCGGGGATCGTCAGGGTCGTCCGCCTGCTTGATCGGAGCCACCTGCGGGTAGTCCAGCACGTATACCTGGGCGTTCGGTGCGGCTGCCAAGATCTTCTTGTACGTGTCGATCAGCTTGGCGGGCAGCTCGTTGTAGATCTTATTTACCGTCGTGGTGTAGATGCCACTGCTGAAGTCGCAGGTGCCCGCGACGCATGCAGTTCCGAAATCGACGAAGCCGATATCGTTACCACCGATCGTCAGGGTGACGACCTTGGTGCTGGCGTTCAGGTGCGAGAGCTGGGTGCCCTCGTTCCATTGCGCCACATCCTGGATGTGCTTGGTTTCCGCGCCAGAGCAGGCGTAGAAGCCACCCGCCCCGAGGGACAGCGAGTTGCTGGCGCGAGCGACCACCTGTGAGTAGGCGTAGTAGCTGCGGTGGCAGGTATTCACGTTGTCGACGTCGGTGCCGCCTTGGAATGGCAAGACACCTTCCCCAGAGGAATACGAGTCACCCAGCGCCACGTACGGCTTGGGAATTGGCCCGGCGATGACACCACCTCGTGGGTAGTCCATCCCGAGCCCCGTCACCTTGGCCGCGTACAGCTTGATGTACGTGTCGCCGCAGTTGCCGCTGCACGATGCTTCGAACAGCAGTGTGTCGTTGGTCAGGAACGGCCCATCGTGCAGGCTGTACCCGTTAGGACCACCCGCCTTCAGTGCATCGCCGGTCATGAACTCCTGGTAGATCCAGGTGTCGCTGACCAGGTTGTACACCGAGAGGGCGATGGCCGGAACCACCTTTGTCGAACCAGATGCGGTGGTAACCGTCATCTTGGCAGTCCGCAGGACGGCCAGCTTGCCGCTGGTGTCCAGGTTTGCCCTGGCCGAGCCGCTGGTGGTGCCGTACGTGACGTTGCTGCCGAAGGTGTTGGGCAGGGTCTCTGTCTTCACCTTCAAGCCGGCCGAATTGACGGCCGCAATGGTGTACACCCACTCTGTCGGTGAGGCGGGCACGCCGTCCGTGACCATCTTCTGTTCCTGGATGAAGGCGATCACGCCACCGCCAGGTACCGGGTAGACCTGGATGTCGTTGACGTTGGCACCGGGAGTCGATACCGCCCTCGTCCAGACGACCGTGTTCGTGAGCGAGTCGTACATCGCGACGTTCGCACCGCGGCCGTTGCTGGTCGCTGTGAACGTCGGGTAGAACAACTGGCCGTTGGCGTTGAGCTTCTCCATCCCACGGCTTCCCGCCGCCTGGCCGAGTGACTTTCCGGCATAGCTGTAGAACAGGGCGCCGCTGGTGCGGTCCCCGCGCAGCATGATGCCGTCCTTGTAGGTGAAGAGCTGAGTGACGCAGTCGCCCGGCACCTTGATGTCCAGCACCTTGGTCGGCTGCGTCTGCCCGGCGGCGACCTCGGGTGTGAGCCCGAGGAGGTGAACCTCGCCGTTGCTGAGCTTGGTCAGCGTGTAGACGTTGCCGTCAGCGCCTACGGCTGGCGGGTACCCGCTGCTTCCGCAGCTCGCTGGGTACTTCCACTTCAATGTGTTGCCGTCGTAGGCCAGCAGGTTGGGACCCGTGGTCCACGAGCCGCCGGTGGGCTTCCCGTACGGGAAGCCGTAGACGTCGCCGTCCTTGCCGACCGCGAGATCCCACATGCAGTTAGGAACACCGTCGATCAGGTCGGTACGCGGGATGTCCTGTACGAGCTGACCGCTGGCGTTGTAGGTCCTAACGTTCCCGTCGTAGTTGCTGCTGCCACTGTCGTTGCGGCACGCGACGACGGTGCTGCCGGATGGGCCGCCGTAGATCTTCGGGAGACTCCCGCTGATCACCGGCGGCCACTGGAGGGTCGGAATGGACTCAGCGGCGTACGCCGCCCCCGGAGTTACCACCCCGAGCAGCGACGCCACCAAGGCCAGCAGCACAATGGCTACCGGCCTGCGCATTGGTTTGCGCATGGCGATTACACCTCTTCCTTGAACTTGAGACTGATTTGTGAATGAACCGAGACGCAACAAAAGGGCGGTTCCAGCCATGTTTTGGCGAACCACCCTCAGAGTCTCTATTAGCTTGAAGAGCCAAACTATTTATGACATCATTTCATCGTTTTGGCTAGACGTAGAAAATACAACAGGCATTAGCGCGAAGGCGTTTTACGCAGCAGTTATTGGTCGGCGTTATCGCCCAGATTTTGGAGACCTTCAAGAACTCGCCGCAGGACTTCGGGGTCTTGCTGACGGGCGATGGGGGAATGAGCTTCGGGCATGAAGCGTCGTTGCCGCCGCGGCAGCGGAGGCGGAGGGGGTGCCAGCGTTGCGCGTGCAGCGACAATCAGCTCCGCCCACACCACCTTGCCGGTCCCCTTGGGGTACGAGCCGTACCTGTGGGCGACCTGCGGGATCAGGTGGAGCCCGTGGCTGGACTTAGCGTCAACGTCCTCGCTCTTCATGGCGGGCGGGTAGGGGTCCGAATCCCACACCTCGATGACTACCGAGTTCTCGAGCCCAACCAGCTGGACGCTGATGAGGTTCAGCTTGTCAAGGTCGCTCCAGCGTGGATGCGTGTCCGTGATGCCCGTGGTCTCCACGGCGCTCGTCACCAGCTCGGACACGATGACGAGCGCGTCGTCGATGATGGTCGACGCGCCCCACCTGGCGAGGGTGAGCTGGATGAACGTCTGCGCGCAGCTCACTGCGGTGGGCAAGGCCGCCAGGTTCAGACGATCCGTGAAGTGCGGCCGAGGCATCGGCTCAACCCTTGCCCGTGCGCGGTTCTCGACGAGCGTCGTGGTCATCGACGACAACTCCTTCCACCACAATAGGCGGGGCAGCGGTGCGCCGGCGGATCAGCTCGGCGATGTCTACGAGCCGGTGGGCGAACGCAATTTGCTCGTCATCACTCAGGTCGTCCGACAGCAGGCCAGCAATGAATTCACCCGTTCGGTCGTTGAGCTCCTTGAGCTGGGTAAGAATCGCCATCGTGAGGTCGCGGGAGCTCACTACTCATCACTCAGCTCATGAACTTCGACCTTGGCGTCTTGCTGCGCTCGATCGAGCAGGCTAAGCCGGAGGATCGGGTGGGTAGTGAGGTGATCGAGCGACGGCACGATGACGTGGTGGGCGTCTGCTCGCTGGACCTCAGTCAGCAGTTCATTCCAGGCGCTGAAGCACCCAGATCCGTCCTCATAGAAGTACGTTGCGAACTCATACCCCAGCGCTTCGGCGTGCGCCTTGAGCTTCAGCTCGACCAGTCGGACCGTCTCGTCGTCGATGTCCGGTGAGAGACGCAGATAGCCGTAAGCCAGCGGCTTCAGGTTGCTCATCGGCGCTGTCCCTGGACGACCCAGATGCGAGCACCAGTCTCGTGTTCGATGTGTTGGCGCATAGCGTCTTGCAGCCCTGGCAGGCGCGCAAAGTGCCAAAGGGAAGGAACGATGACGTCCTTCACCTCGTGTCTCTTGAGAGCTTCGAGCATGGCGTAAAACGCGGGCTCCGCACACTTGGCGCTTTCGGTGAACACCTGATCGAGCGTGAAGCCCTCGCGTTCGGCGTATTCGGCTAGTTCGCGCTTGATGCGTTGAACTTCGTCGTCGTGCTCATCGCCGCTCACGACACGCATATAGCCGTAAATCGCAGGTCGCATCAGATTCCTTCCGGCATGTGGCGGCCGGTCTGACGGCGGGTGTCGGGGACCAGCACCGCCAGACCGGCATACGGCCAGAAAAGCCGGTTGACCTGCGGAAACCCAGAGCAAGGCAGGGGCGGGAACGACGCAAAATAGAGGCGACAGAGGCCCTGACCTGGGCAAATATGGCCGGGCTGGCTATGGTGGGTACGCCCCTGAGAGGCCCCTGGGAGGAAGAGCGGATGGCGGCCAAGCGCGTACGTCTCGCTCAGCGTCGCAAATCGGTGGGCTACAGCCAAGAGAAGCTTGCCGAATGCCTGGGCGTCGAGCGGTCAACCATCGTGCGGTGGGAGACTGCCGAGAGCGAACCGCAACCGTGGATCCGGCCAAAGCTCGCTGCGGCGCTCAGTGTGACGCTCGACGAGCTACAGGGCCTGCTCGATGACGTAACCATCGTTCAGGCCAAACCGAGCGATCGCATGAGCTACGTGCTCGAACATCCGTCCTCGGTCGACTTGGTGGCAGTCGCCTACCTGCACGAGCGCATCCGGCAGCTCGACGAGCAGTACGACCGGGCACCCTCGACGGCGTTGCTCGGACCGGCCGGCCAGATCCACGGCCAGGTGAAGTTCCTTCGCGAGAACGCCGCCAACCCGCGCGTGCGCAAGGCGCTGTTCGAGGTAGAAGCCGAGTCGGCCACCTTCATGGGCCAGCTTGTTTGGGACGTGAGCCAGCGGCGCGATCACGACGCGCCGATCACTTACCTGGACGAAGCGGTCGCCGCGGCCCGCCAGGTACACGATCCCTGTACCGAGGCGTACGCCACCTTGCGCAAGGGCTTTGTGGCGCTCTACGGCGAGAAGGACCCGGTGAAGGGCCTGACGCTCGCTCAGGAGGCGGCCGAGGTAGCAAAGCTCGCCAGCCCATCGCTGACCGGCCTGGGCTTGCTGCACGTGGCCGAGGGGTACGCCATGACCGGCGACCTGAAGGCATGCGAGGAGGCGCTGAAGGCTGCCGAGGTGCAGTTCGACCGGGTGAACGGTGACGACGTCGCTGCGCAGTACTACACGATCAATGAGTTCAACCGGCTCGCTGGGTCGTGCTACCTCTTCCTTGGCCTGCCGGACCGCGCCGAGCCCATCCTGCGCACGACGGTACGGGCGCTCGCGGCAAAGAAGAAGAGCCAGGCCATTGCGCTGGGCAACCTCACCTTGTCGCTGATCCGCCAGCGCAAGCTCGACGAGGCAGCGGCCACCATGCACCGTACGATCGACGCGGTGGAACTGACGCGTGGTGGAGGCGGTCTTAACCTGGCGTTCGCTGCCGGACGGGAGCTTCGGCAATGGCGGCAGGAGCCGTGGGTGCAGGACATCAACGACCGCCTGCTTGCCCTCATGGCTGCCATCTAGGTACAGGTATGGCGTGACGACTATCGACCAGGCGAAGGAAGCCGTCCGCGACCGGGTATGGCGCTTGCTGGAGCGCGAGGAAGCGGTGCCGACAGGCTCCTATGGCAAGATCCCGGGCTTCTACGGCGCTGAAGCGACGGCCGAGCGCTTGGCCGAGCTTGACCTGTGGAAACAAGCTCGCACGGTCAAGGCCAACCCTGACTGGGCGCAGCTCCCGGTGCGTATCCGGGCGCTCAAGGACGGCAAGCTGCTGTACATGGCCGTTCCCAAGATGGCCAGCCTCCAGCCGTTCTTCCTGCTCGACCCCGCCTCCCTCGACGTCCCGCCCGAGCAGGCTGCCGAGAAGAAGGGAGCCGCCCAGGTTGCCCGCCGTGTCGGTGTCGAGGACATGCGTCCCATCGACCTGGTGATCTGCGGCAGCGTGGCCGTGAACCGCTCCGGCGCTCGCATCGGCAAGGGCGCGGGGTACTCCGACCTGGAGGTGGCCCTGCTCATCGAGGCAGGCCTGGTAACCGACCAGACCGTGATCGTCGCACCTGTTCATCGGCTCCAGGTGGTCGACGAGGACATCCCCGAGACCGACCACGACTTCAGCGTCGACCTGATCGTCACGCCGGACGAGGTGATCGAGTGCCCGAACCGTCGCCGGCCGCAAGGGCTGGTTTGGAGTGACCTGACGGCCGAGAAGATTGAGGCTATCCCGGTGCTTAAGGCTCAACGTGGCCGTTCGTGAGTATCGTGTACCTCTGACAACTTCATAGGCTCGAGGATGACGTCAGGCAGCGGAACACCTAGGGGGCTATCCGGCGCACTTTCAAAACGTGCACAATTGTTTTACAATTGTCCTAGGTTATACAGGAATGCATTCGCAACACGCTTTATCAACGATGCCTACTGGGGTGACTGCTGCCCTGTTGTTCTCTCTGGTCGCTTGCCGGGTGCTTGGCCGACATCCTCAAGGCTTGTCAATCATCTCGCCGCCACGGACCGTGGTGATCAGACCATCACGGTCAGTAACGGACGTAAACTTACATCTCTCCCCGAAGCTGTCGGTGGTCGCCGCTAAAGTGGGGTTCCACCCTGCTCGGCGTGTCGCTCGCGACGCGCAGGGTGGCGGCGAGGAGGATGCGATGGCGACGTATGGAGGGCGGCATGGAGCGTGAGGCCGCCACGAGGAAGCGCAGGATCGACCCCAAACTGGCGGCCGCGGGTTGGACCGTGATGCCGTACAAGCCGTCTCACTCGTCCGCTCCACCGTCAGCTGCGGCGATCGAGGAGTGGCCGACCACTGCGGGTCCGGCCGACTACGCCCTGACCGACGACGGTGCTGTCCGCGCCGTCGTCGAGGCGAAGAAGGTCACGATCGGGCCACAGGGCGTGCTGACCCAGGCGGACCGCTATTCACGCGGAGTGAACGAGGGTCCCCGGATCAGGGGCGAGTTCGGTGTCCCGTTTCTGTACTCCACGAACGGGGAGCAGATCCACTTCCATGACGTGCGCCGGGAGCAGAACCGCTCCCGGATCGTGTCTGCCTTCCACACCCCGACGGCATTGACGGAGATGCTGAGCCGCGACGTTGATGCTGAGCTGGCGGCGCTTGAACAGATCCCGGTCAACCAGCGGCTGCGTCCGTACCAGGTCGAGGCCAATCAGGCGGTCGAAGAGGCGATCGCTGACGGCAAGCGGAAGATGCTGGTCACGATGGCGACCGGGACCGGTAAGACCCTGACCACAGTGAACCAGGCGTACCGGCTGATGAAGTCCGGAGTCGCCCGTCGGGTGCTGTTCCTGGTGGACCGGCGGGCGTTGGCGGCGCAGACCGTTCGCGAGTTCTCATCCTTCGAGGCCGAGCCGGGCCTGAAGTTCGACAAGATCTATCCGGTCTACTCCCAAGCCTTCAAGCGGGAGGACTTCGGTGACGACGCGGCGTTCGACGCCACCGTGATGCCGGCCTCGCTGCTGACCAGTCCCCAGCTCGGCGATGTCTTCGTCTACGTCACCACCATCCAGCGCATGTCGATGAACCTCTTCGGCGGCGAGCGCGCCCTCAAGATCGACGACGAGGAGATAGATGCCGACGTTGAGCAGCTCGACATCCCGATCCACGCCTTCGACCTGATCATCGCTGACGAGTGCCACCGTGGCTACTCAGCCAAGGAACGCGCCGTCTGGCGGGACACGCTTGACCACTTCGATGCCATCAAGGTCGGGCTCACGGCGACGCCGGCGGCCCACACGATGGCGTACTTCGAGAACCTCGTGTTCCGCTACGAGTACGAGCGTGCGGTCCGCGAGGGTTACCTCGTTGACTACGACGTGGTAAAGATCCGCTCTGACGTCCGCATCAATGGCGTCTTCCTCCGCGAAGGCGAGCAGGTCGACGAGATTGACCCCGAGACTGGCACGCGGCAGCTCGACTTGCTGGAGGACGAGCGGGCCTTCGACGCCACGGAGGTCGAGCGCAAAGTCACCGCGCCCGACTCGAACCGGAAGATTCTCACTGAACTGAAGCGGTACACGGACGAGTTTGAAGCCGAGCACGGCCGCTTCCCCAAGACTCTCATCTTCGCTGCTAACGACCTGCCGCACGTCTCTCACGCCGACCAGCTGGTCAGCATGGCGAGGGAAATCTTCGGTCAGGGGGAGGACTTCGTCACCAAGATCACCGGCCGGGTCGACCGTCCGCTCCAGCGCATCCGCGAATTCCGCAACCGGCCCAAGCCACGGGTCGTGGTGACTGTTGACCTGTTGACGACAGGTGTAGACATCCCTGACTTGGAGTTCCTGGTCTTCCTCCGGCCGGTGAAGTCCCGCATCCTGTTCGAGCAGATGCTCGGCCGCGGTACGCGCCGAGGCGGCGACCAGGCACCGGACAAGGACCGCTTCGTAGTCTTCGACTGCTTCGACGGCAGTTTGATGGCCTACTTCAAGAGCGCCACGGGCATCACTGCCGAGCCTGCCGAGAGCGACAACAAGTCGACTGCACAGATCATCGAGGAGATCTGGCAGAACAAGGACCGCGACTACAACGTCCGACGGCTCGTCAAGCGCCTGCAGCGTATCGCCAAGTCGATGAGCGGCGAGGCGTACCAGCTCTTCGCCGCGTTCATCCCGGACGGCGACCTAAGCGACTGGGCCGCGAAGCTGCCCACGCTGCTCCGCACTGCATTCATGGGCACAATGAAGATCCTGCGCGACCCTAACTTCCAGGATCTGCTGGAGAACTACCCACGCGGAACCAGGACGTTCGTCGTCGCCAGTAGCGCCGTGGACGAGGTGAGCTCCGAGTGGCTGATACGAGGCGCGACGGGACGGGAGTATCAGCCGGATGACTACCTGACCGCGTTCAGCGAGTTCGTGCGTAGCGAAGCGGAGAAAGTCGACGCCATCTCAGTGCTGCTCAAGCGTCCGAAGGGATGGAACCCACGGACACTCACTGAACTACGAGATGTCCTCAGCCGTGCGCCCGAACACTTCACCGAGACCAACCTGGAGAAGGCGTTCCGCGCCAAGTACGGCAAGGCACTGGTCGACATCATCTCGATGGTCAAGCGGGCGGCGCTCGAGACGGCACCGCTGCTCACTGCACAGGAGCGGGTCAAGGCAGCGATCGCCAAGGTGACCGCCGACCGGGAGCTGACGGACGAGCAGCAGCAGTGGATGGGCTACATCGGGCAGCACCTGATTGAGAACCTGTCCATCGATCGAGAGGACTTTAACCTCATCCCGATCCTGTCGTCCCGCGGTGGATGGCGCCGCGCCGATCGCGTGTTCGACCACCAATTGTCTGAACTAATCGAGCAGTTGAATGAGGAGCTAGTCGCCGCATGACCGACGTTGTAGGAAAACTCTGGGGCTACGCCCACTCGCTCCGTCATGATGGCGTTGACTACGGCGACTACATCGAGCAGCTTACCTACTTGCTGTTCCTCAAAATGGCTGATGAGCAGGGCGTGGAGTTGCCCGAAGGCACAGACTGGCCCTACCTCCGCAAGCAGTCCGGCACCGAGCTCGTTGACGCTTACCAAGACGCGCTACGCATCCTTGGGAAACAGCAGGCGATGCTTGGTGACATCTTTGCTGGTGCGCAGAACAGGCTGACCAAGCCGGCGACTCTAAGTAGGCTCATCAAGGCCATCGACGAGACCGAGTGGACCAGCCTCGACGTTGACGTCAAGGCGGCGGCCTTCGAGGGCCTCCTGGAGAAGTCCGCGGCCGAGGGCAAGAAGGGCGCTGGCCAGTATTTCACCCCACGGCCGCTCATCCGCACGATGGTGCGCCTGATCCAGCCAGACCCACGTGTCCACCGGCAGTTCACCATCTGCGACCCTGCTTGCGGCACAGGCGGCTTCCTCGTCGCTGCATACGAGTGGCTCAAGGAGCAGACTGGCGGCGCGCTCGACCGGGAGACCGCCAAACGCGTCCGGACGTCGACGTACTACGGGCAGGAGCTGGTCGAGCGACCGCGCCGTCTGGCCCTTATGAACCTGTACCTGCACCAGGTTGAGCCGCACATCACACTGGGCGATTCCATCTACGAGGCCCCAAGTAGCCAGCGATTCGATGTCGTCCTCACCAACCCGCCATTCGGCAACCGTGGCGCTAACCAGGTGCCGGTCCGTGACGACTTTACGATCGAGACGGCCAACAAGCAGCTCAACTTCCTCCAGCATGTACTGACCATTCTGAAGCCAGGTGGGCGCGCTGCGGTCGTGGTGCCCGATAACGTGCTGTTTGCGGACAAGGCCGGTGAGGTCTTCGAGATCCTGATGCAGGACGCCGATGTTCACACGGTCCTGCGTTGCCCCCGCGGTACCTTCAATCCCTACACGGCAGGCACCAAGACCAACGTTATCTTCTTCACCAAGGGGCGGCCCACGAGCAAGATCTGGGTCTACGACGCGCGTGCCAACGTGCCGACTATCACCAAGAAGTCTCGCCCTCTCACCGAGGCGCACTTTGCGGAGTTCGAGCTTTGCTACGGTGCCGACCCCAATGGCCAGGCACCACGGCGCGAAGCCGACTCATCTGACGGTCGCTGGCGCGCGTTTGGGATCGACGAGGTCAGGGCGCGCGAGTACAAGATTGACAGCTTCAGGTGGCTACGGGACGACGAACTCGATAATAATGCAGACGTCAGCGACCCTGCCGAGTTGATAGCGGAAGCTTTCGAAGAGCTCCAACAGGCGCTTCTTCGTGCCGAAGCCTTGCAGCGCATCTTGGGGAATGGGGAGGCAGGAGAATGACGGTTGCGTCTGAAGACCTGCCATCGGGGTGGGAACTCGCAACTATAGCTGAAGTTACCCAGCCGGTACCGAACATCGAACCTACAAGGCAGCCCGGCACCATCTTCAATTACATAGATATCTCGAGTATCGACAATCGCCGGCTCGAGGTGACTGAACCCCGTCGTATTACCGGTTCCGAAGCTCCATCAAGGGCCAAGCGACCTGTCGAGGACGGCGATGTCCTCTTCTCAAACGTCAGAACCTACCTGCGAAACGTTGCACGGATATCCGGTATCCAGCAGCCAGCAGTCGCATCGACCGGCTTTACAGTATTGCGACCAAACGGCAGAGTGCTGCAGGACTTTCTTTTTCGATGGGTGGCGTCAGACGAGTTCCTTCAACTCGTCACGCCCATGCAGACCGGAACACACTATCCAGCCACATCCGATCGAGTGGTTCGAGCGCAGCACATTCCCCTCCCTCCACTTGCAGAACAGCGCCGTATCATTGACCTGCTTGACAGGCTTGACGATGAGCGGACTGCGGCACTTTTCAACCTTGCGCGCGTCAAGACCCTTCTAGGCGATTTTCATCGAACGGTCCTGTCTTCAGCCTGCTCCGGTCGCCTGACAGAGGACTGGCGGCTCGATCATCCCGATCTGGAGGCAGCGGATGCGGAGTACCTGCTGGCGTGTCGCCAAGCAGAGCAAGGCCGGCGCTTCAAAGCGGTAAAGCCGAGTCCTCATGCTCCAGAGTCTGAGATCCCGGAGCAGTGGTCGCGCGTGCCGTTGGGTGTTTTGCTTCGAGACCTCAAATACGGAACGTCGAAGCGGTCAGAGTACGCCATCGATGGTACGCCTGTAATCCGGATTCCGAATGTTAGCGGACCATCATTTGACAGTAGTGATCTCAAGTTCACGGCGCTTACAAATGTAGAGCGTGAGGCATTGTCCCTCCGGCCTGGTGATTTGCTGATGATTCGATCAAACGGATCTGTTGAACTGGTCGGCAAGACGATGCTCGTGCCAGAGGAAGCCCATGGAATGGCGTTCGCTGGCTATCTCATGAGATTGCGCCTCGATAGCTCTGCCATCGATCCTTCATATGCAGAACTGGTTCTAGCTAGTCCAGACCTGCGGAAGCAGATTGAGATGCCTGCTAGGTCCACCAGTGGCGTTCACAACATTAATAGTACGGAGGTGCGAGGCCTTGTAATCGCACTTCCGCCCCTAAGTGAGCAGCGCGAGATCGTCCGTCGTGTGGAGGGGCTTCTCAGGGAGGGTGAGGAGATCCTGGCGAAAGTAGCAGCTGCCTCGTTGCTTCTCGAACGCACCGGTCAAGCCGCACTTACCAAAGCCTTTCGCGGGGAGTTGGTTTCGTGAGCGATCTCGGGTTCCGGCTCTGGTCTGACGATCCGGCCCAAGTTGATCTGCTGTCCTTCGACGCCATCGCACAGACGGTCGCAGACGCTCTGCTGGACGAGGCGCTCGATCCTGTCGCTCTTGGCTTGTCGGGCAGTTGGGGAAGTGGCAAGACGACTGTGCTCGGTCTGGTTGCCCAGGAGCTTGACCGGCGTGGAACACCAGATAGCAAGGTTCTGGTCATCCAGACCGACCCGTGGCGTTACGACCCCGCAACGGGAGCCAAGGAGAGCCTTATCGCTGAGGTCCTCGCGGCTCTTGCCGATGAGGTCAACCGGTCGGAGACCAAGACCGACAAGGCGAAGAAGCTGCTGGGACGGTTAGCAAAGCGCATCGACTGGGCCAAGGCGATCAAGCTAGCAGCCACCTCCTCGCTCACGTTGCAAATTCCCGATTTTGACAAACTCGTCGAACTCGTCAAACCGAAGGAGGGCGACGAGGACTCGGTGCGCGGCCTTGAAGCTTTCCGCGATGAGTTCGCCCAGCTCATCCAGTCAGACGATCTGAAGCACCTTCAGGCTGTGGTCGTGCTCGTTGACGACCTCGATCGGTGCCTGCCGGAAACAGTCGTTGAGAGCCTTGAGGCGATGCGGCTGTTCCTGGCTGTCCCCAAGATGTCGTTCGTCATCGCTGCCGACGAGGAGCGGGTCGCTGATGCCATCCGAACTCGCTTCGCGGCGACCGGAAGGCCCGAAGAGAGCGATGTTGACCAGCAGGACCCAGCCACGCTCTACCTGCATAAGATCGTACAGACGACCATTCCGCTGCCGGCTCTCAGTCACTTCGACACGCAGGCATACCTGTTGCTGCTGCAGCTTCAAGGCACTGCCAGGGCGGAGCAGCTTACGGCTCTTATTGACCGGTGCGCGCAGGTCCGCCAACGCGGTGGGACGGTTGACGACATCGGCGCGATCACCGGTCTCGCGATGGAGGAGGAGCTGGCCTTCGCCTCCCGGCTGACGCCGCTGCTGTACGAGAAGCTGCACGGCAACCCGCGCTACATAAAACGGTTCCTTAATGATCTACGCGTCCGTCAGTCAGTAGCTTCACGCCGGGGCATCACCCTGGATCCGAGCGTCGTGGCGAAGCTCATGACCCTCGAAGCCTTGATGAAGCCTGAGTTCAAGCTCCTTCTTGGCTGGTTCGCCAAGGGTGAGATGCGGGATCAGCTGGCCCGCCTTGAGGATGAAGCTGGGCGACCTGCAGCCACGGACACAACTCCCGACGCTGATCGCCCCGCAAATGCTGACGGTGGTGGTGACGGTGAATCCGCTGCCCGACCTCGACGAGGTGGTCGGCGTGTGCCTGAACCGCCCGCGATGGCGACGACGTCGGGACAGTTCTCGCAGGCCATGGTGCGCTGGGCCAAGCTGGCACCGCCGCTCCGGGGGCTGGACCTCTCGCCGTACTTGACGCTGGCCGCCAGCTTCGCCGGCGTGACGTTGATCGATGAGAGTCTGCCCGAACGACTCCGCGACATCGCGGCCAACCTGCTGTCCGAGTCCACGCGTGAACGCGCTTCGGTGACCGACGAGGAGTTGGAGAAGCTTGGAGTGGGCGATGCTGCCGACCTATTGCGCCACATTGGACGGACACTGCGCGACCAGCCCGCTAAGCAGAAGGCCGGCGTGAATGCGATCTTCCGAATCGTGCGCAGCCAACCCGGCGTGGTATCCGACGCCCGCGATGCCCTGCTGATGCTGCCGCCAAGTGACATCACGCTCGCCACGCCGCTGCAGTTCAAGCGCGACGATCCAGCGGAGATGCGCAGCGTTCTCACGACCTGGAAGGAGAGGCTTCCCGAGGGGCCGGTCAAGCGTGCTGTCGAGAGTGCCCTCAACCCGCAAGGAGGCGCCTGATGGGAACCAGTGGCGCCTACTCGGGGAGCGGTGGCAAGGACGGCAACGCGATCCGGGATACCATCGGCGACTACCTGGACGGCCTGACCGGAGATAGCGGCGACGGGAAGCCGGACGACGAGCGGCCCCGGCTCGACCCGAATGACCTTCGACGAGTCATTAACCTGATTCGCCCCCGCCCATCCGGAGGTGGTGGCGGTGATGGTCCTGGCGGCGGAGGTGGGGGCGCCTCAGGTAGCGGGGGTACGGGCGGCAGGAGCGGCGGTGGGCCGCGGCGGTCAGCTGCTGCTTCGGCTCGCACTGCAGGGCGAGCGGCAGCGGCTGCTTACGCCTACCGCACAGGCGACGCCGCAACCCTTGAGCGTCTAGGGCTTGACTACAACGAGCTCTGCGGGCTTGGTGACGAGTTCGAGGTGCTTCGCCGCATCGTCGACATGGCCTGTACGGCTCCGGACAGCACGATCGAGGATCACGAGCAGCGCCGGGTCGCCGCCGAGGTAGCGGAGTGGGTGATGGAGCAGGAGCGGGATGGCGTCCCACCGTCCCCCGAGGAGATCGTGCGACAGACGATCGCGACCATCATCGCCGAGACTCTGCTTGTCGAGTCCGGAGACCTAGTGAACGGCTCCGATCAAGCTGACATCGCAGAGAACGACATTCGTGATGCGGCCGAAGCAATCGCCGCCCAGGCGACCCTGTCGGTCGACGGTGCCACCGAAGACGAGATTAGCCGCGCCGTAGAGGCAGGCATTGAGACGCTTCGTCACATCGTCGGAGGTGCTGGCTGATGCCGCGGTTCGCGCTGCGCCTGGCTGCTGCGGACGATGTCTCGCCAGAGGAAGCAGCCGCGTCCTTCTACTGGCTGGCTGACCAGCGATCATCCTTCACGCCGGGCATCGGACCGAGCCTTGGCGCCCTCGGCGACGTGCCATCCCTCAATATTGACTTCGCTCGGATCGCGCTGACGGCGTTCGCGGCCGACCGATCCGTCACTCGCGAACGCGGCGGATCGAACTGGAACCAGCGCGAGTTTGAGTTGGAGATCCCGGTCTCCGATGCCTCGGTTTGGCAAGCGCTCGCTGACGAACTGGGGTCTGTTATTGGCTTCCTGAGCGGTGACCGCTGGATGCTCACATTCACGGAGGCGGATGCCCCGGTCGAAGCCGTGCGGCTGCCGGATCTGACTACCTCGCCAAAGCGCGTTGTGTTGCTCAGTGGCGGTGCCGATTCCGCTGTGGGCGGGCTGTACTCCCGATCGCTACTCGCCGCCGGCGAACAGCACATCCTGCTCTCGCACTTCAGCAACACCATGCTGGCCCCGATACAGCAGCACGTCGCAGCTGAGATCGAGCGGCTTATCCCGGGTCCAGCTCAAAAGCATGTCGTCGCTCATCTTGGACGTCGTGAAAAGCGCATCGATGGCAGCTCGTATCCGACCGAGCCCAGCAGCCGCACTCGGTCACTCCTGTTCCTGGCGCTTGGGCTCGCCGTGGCCTCAATCTACCGTGTGCCCCTCTGGATTCCGGAGAACGGCTTCGCGTCGATCAATCCGCCGCTTGGCCCGGAACGTCTCGGTAGCCTGTCGACCCGTACCACGCACCCGGCGTTCCTCGAGGGCTTGTCGAGCGTGCTGACGAAGGTTGGCGCGCATGCGGTGATCGAGAACCCATTTAGGGCAGCCACGAAGGGTGAGATGTACCAGAAAGTTGTTGATCTTGTAGGAGCGAAGGAGGCCTCGGCGTTCCTGAGCGCGACCCACTCCTGCGGCCTGACCGGCCAGCGCGCCCACCGCATCTCTCCAGAGGTTCCTTGCGGCATCTGCTTCGGCTGCGTTCTCCGGCGCGCCTCATTCGCTGCTTCCGGTGTTACCGACACCACCACCTACATCGCGCCGAGTACCGACCCGACTGTCCAGAAGTGGCTCGACAGTAAGTCGGTCGAGCAGCAGGTGCGCAACTTCGTGCGCCGCGGAGTGAAGGCGCGAGACCTTGCGACGCTGAGCCTGCCGCAGAGCTACCCACTCCGGGACGCGCTCAACCTGTGCCAGCGCGGCATTAACGAACTCCGGAGCCTCTATCCGTGAACCGGCTTCTTCCGATCGATCTTCATGCCCATGTCGATGCGGACATCTCTGCGAGCGACCTGACCGACTTGGGAGCGTTGATCTTCGCCGCCACGCGCTCACTCGACGAGGCGGAGCGTGTCCTACAACGCCGAGATGCATGGACGGTGTGGGGCGTCGGGTGTCATCCCGGCCTGGTAGGTGCTCAGAAAACCTTCGAAGCCGACCGCTTCGCTGCTCTAAGCGCCCGTACGGCATATGTCAGCGAGGTGGGGCTGGACGGCAAGTCGCGCGTCCCTATGGACACGCAACGAGCGACGCTCGCCGCAGTGCTGAGGGTGCTGCAGACGACCCCGCGGATCACGAGCATCCACAGCTTCGCAGCAACCGACGGCGTGCTTGATTGTCTCACCGAGCGGCCGATCCATGGAGCAGTGTTGCACTGGTGGCTGGGCGACGCGGCGCAGACGCGACGGGCAGTTGAGCTCGGCTGCTTCTTCTCGATTAACGCTGCCATGCTGCGGCAGCCGGATCTGGTTTCACGATTGCCGCTCGATCGGGTCCTGCCCGAGACCGACCATCCCTTCGGGGATCGATCTGGCGGCCGTGGCCGGCGGCCAGGAAGAGTGGACGATGTTGAGCAGGCCCTGGCGCAGATTCACCAGTTGACACCAGAAGTGGTTCGGCGGATCACCTGGCGGAACTTCGGTGAGCTCACCAGGAAAACTCGGTGTGGCATGCTGCTGCCGCGGCAAGTACGGGTGACACTTGCGGCATCATGAGTCTGACTAGAGTGGTACGTGGTTTGCGAATCTCACCAATTTTCGATGTTGCAGCGAGGTCAGTGCTCCCTGGCCGACAGGCTCGGGCCTATTGTGTGATATATCTGGGTGTCCGATGCCAATAGATTAATTTGGTGCCATTGCTGATGAGGCACCTACTTTGCGTTCTATTGCTGTCGCCCGTGGGGGTCCCGCAGCCTCACATCACGCTCTCGGAGCCGGTTCAGCACGGTCGTCGGGTCCACGTCCATCCGTTGACCTATCCGCGCCAGTGACCAGCCAGCCTCGTAGAGCCGCACTGCCTCATCGACCTGGTCGGGTGTGAGTCCACGGCGGCGCATCTTCACGCCCTCGCGCTTCAGGATCTTGCCGACCGTCTGACGGCTGATCCCGAACCGCTCGCCCAATTCGTAGACCGTCGCCCCGGCCTGGTAGCCCTCGATGAGTAGCTTCATCTGCTCGTCGTCGAGCTGCCGCGCTCGGCGCGGCTTAGGCCGATCAGGTGATAGTTTCGTTGGGGAATCGAGGCTGGGGAGCTTCCGGAGCAGTGATTCCAGGGCGCTGACCTGGGCCTTCGTGTTGTAGTAGGTTCCCCCAAGGTCCACCAACCGAAGGAAGCCGTTTCCGCAGGTCGAGCGGAAGCGGCTTTCGTCGTTTCTCGGCAGGTTCGGCAGCGACGGCGGTGCCACGTCCTCTCGTCCTCCTTTGCGCGTCACCGCGACCATGG